>WNFV01000218.1_pt1 | contig 82293 bp, 71 predicted proteins | sample 5400101 | NCBI WGS metagenome assembly WNFV01 (sample SAMN13153361, study PRJNA577476) | soil metagenome | isolation source: 115 cm soil or saprolite under grassland replicate 1 | place: USA:California | collected 2016-06-15
GTCGCTGGGCCTCTCGCCCAAGCTCGTGAAGGAGATCTTCGACATCATCCTGCGGATCAACCGCGAGCGGGGGGTGACCGTCCTCCTGGTGGAGCAGAACGCCAACATGGCGCTGCACGTCGCCGACTACGGGTACGTCTTGGAAGTCGGCCGCATCGTGATGGAAGACGCCTGCGCGCGCCTGCTCGAGAAAGACGACATCAAGGAGTTCTATCTCGGCGTGAAGGAACGCAGTGTCCGCGGCACGAAGCGCTGGAAGAGGAAGAAAACGTGGCGCTGAGGCATCGCCTCCCGAGAACGACACCATGCCCATCGCCGTAGGGCCGCGACCAGCCATGCAGGACGAGCGCGCCTGGACCATTCATGGCCAGGACACCCTGCCCAAGCTGTTCAGACACGTCGTCAGGGACCGCGGCGATGCCGTGGCCATGCGCGAGAAGGAGCTCGGCATCTGGCGCTCCATCAGCTGGCGCCAGTACGGCCTACGCGCGAAGCACGTCGGGCTCGGGCTCGTCGCGCTCGGCGTCCGGCCAAAGGACGTGGTATCGGTCATCGCCGAGAACTGCCCCGAGTGGCTGTACACGGACCTCGGCACGATGTCGGTCGGCGGTGTCACCAACGGCATCTACACCACCGACTCGGCGAGGCAGATCGAGTACATCGTCAACGACAGCGGCACGCGCTTCTTCTTCGCCGAGAACGAGGAGCAGCTCGACAAGATCCTGGAGGTTCGCGCGCGCTGCCCGCAGCTCGTCAAGATCATCATCTTGGACATGGAGGGGCTGCACGGGTACACGGACGACCAGGTGATCCGGTTCGACGATCTGCTGGATCTCGGCGAGCGCTACGACCGTGAGCATCCCGGCGCCTTCGACTCCATGGTCGAGATCGCGAAGCCGGGAGACCTGGCCATCCTCGTCTACACCTCCGGCACCACCGGCCCGCCCAAGGGCGCCATGCTGAGCCACCGCAACATCCTGTTCCAGCTGGGGTTCTCCGACTTCATCACCGAGCCCCGCGAGGACGACCAGCAGCTGTCCTTCCTGCCGCTCGCCCACATCGCGGAGCGGACGTTCAGCGTGTTCTATCCGCTGCACTCGGCGGCGACGGTTAATTTCGCCGAGAGCATCGACACCGTGCCTGCGAACGTCCGCGAGGTGGCGCCGGCGGTGTTCTTCGCGGTGCCCCGGATCTGGGAGAAGTTCTACTCGGGGGTCGAGCTGCGCATGCGCGAGGCCACGGCGGTCGGACGGCTGGCCTACGGATGGGCGATCTCGACCGGCGCCCGGATGGCGGAGGCGAAGATCGACGGCCGGAGACTGGCGGCCTGGCTGAGGCTCTCCTACCGTCTCGCGAACGTCCTGGTGCTCGACAACCTCAGACGCTCGATGGGGATGCACCGGGTCCGTGGCGCCGCGACAGGCGCCGCCCCGATCGCGCCCGAGCTGGTCAAGTGGTTCCTGTCGCTCGGCATCGACATGCGAGAGGTCTACGGCCAGACGGAGAATTGCGGCCTCGCGACCGCCATGCCCGGCGACAGGATCAAGCTCGGGACGGTGGGGCGCGCCCGCCCGGACACCGAGGTGAGGCTCTCCCCGGAGGGCGAGATCCTGCTGAGGGGGCCGCACGTGTTCCTCGGCTACTACAAGAATCCGGAGAAGACGGCGGAGACGATCGTCGACGGCTGGCTGCACACCGGCGACGTCGGCTCGATCGACGACGAGGGGTTCGTCACGATCACCGACCGGATGAAGGACATCATCATCACGGCGGGCGGCAAGAACGTCACGCCCTCCGAGATCGAGAACCGGCTCAAGTTCTCGCCCTACATCTCCGACGCGGTGGTCATCGGCGACCGCCGGAAGTTCCTGTCCTGTCTCGTCATGATCGATCACGAGACGGTGGCACAGTTCGCGCAGGAGCGCAACGTGCCGTTCACGAACTTCACCTCCCTGTGCCGCGCGAAGGAGGTGCAGGACCTCATCTGGGGCGAGATCGAGCGGGTGAACAAGCAGCTCGCCAGAGTCGAGACGATCAAGAAGTTCAGCCTGATCGAGCAGATTCTGACGGCCGAGGACGAGGAGCTGACGCCGACCATGAAGCTCCGGCGGTCATACGTGAACGCGAAATATAAAGAGATCATCGACGGGATGTACGCGGGACTCTGACAGCCGCAGGACCCGATGGCGCGCAACCACGAAAGGAGCGAATGATGAAGAAGCTGCTGGGGATAGGGGTGCTGGTTGGCGCGGTGGCGCTGGCCGGCGCGGCCATGGCACAGAAGGAGACGCGCGGCGTCACCAAGACCGAGATCGTCCTCGGCATGCACACGGACCTGTCCGGACCGGCCGCGACCTACGGCGTCTCGTCGTCGAATGCCGTGAAGATGCGGTTCGACGAGGCGAACGAGAAGGGCGGCGTCCGAGGCCGCAAGATCAAGCTCATCGTCGAGGACACCCAGTACCAGGTGCCGCGCGCGGTGCAGGCGGGCGCGAAGCTGATCAACCGCGATCGCATCTTCGCGATGGTGGCGGGGCTCGGCACGCCGATGAACAACGCGCTGTTCAAGGACCAGCTCGACGCGGGCGTGCCGAACCTGTTCCCGCTGTCGGCCGCGCGCTCGATGTTCGAGCCCTTCCACAAGCTGAAGTTCTACGGCGCCGCCACCTACGTCGACCAGGTGCGCGCCGGGATCAACTATTTCGTGACGAAGAAAGGCAAGAAGGCGGTGTGCGCGATGTACCAGGACACCGACTTCGGGAAAGAAGTGCTGGACGGCGTGCAGATGCAGGCGGACAAGCTGAAGATCAAGCTCGCGGAGTCGGTCTCGCACAAGCCGACCGACCAGGACTTCACGGCGCAGATCACGAAGCTCAAGGCGGCGGGCTGCGACCTGGTCGTGCTCGGCACGATCGTGCGCGATTCGATCGTGCCGTACGCGACGGCGCGGAAGATCGGCTGGGCGGACGTGGACTTTGTCGGCTCGGCGGCCAGCTATGATCTCTTCGTCGCCGGCGCGCAGGGAGGCGTGACGGAGGGCCTGTACGCCATGGGCCTCACCGACATGCCGTACCGCGACGCGCTGAGCCCCGCCGCCCAGGCCTGGTTCGACCGCTACAAGGAGCGGTTCAAGGTCGACCCGAATATCGGCGCCGTCTACGGGCAGGTCGCCGCGGACCTGACCGTGACGGGGCTCGACAGGGCGGGTCCGGAGCTGACGCTCGAGAACTTCGTCAAGGGGATGGAGTCGATCAAGGGCTATCACGACATCTTCAACGGGCCGGAGGTGAGCTTCGGCCGCGAGAAGCACCAGGGCGCGAATTCCTCCTTCCTCGCCGTGGTCAAGGGCGGGCGCTGGGTTCGCGTGACCGATCCGCTCACGTTCTGATTCGCCTGTGTACCGGGCGGCCCGCCGGCGGGCCCGGCGGGCCACCGGCACGTCCGCCACCGGGGCGGCGTGGATCGTGCCGAAGAAGTACGTGGAGAAGGTGGGCGACGACGGCTTCAAGAAGGCGCCGATCGGCGCGGGCCCGTACAAGGTGGTGAGCTTCACGCCGGGGGTGGAGCTGGTCATGGAGGCGTACGAGGGGTATTGGCGAAAGGTCCCCGCCGTCAAGCGGCTCGTGTTCCGTAGCATGCCCGACGAGAGCACGCGCGCCGCTGCCCTCAAGGCGGGCGACGTGGACCTCGTCTATCTCCTGAGCGGGCCGCTGGCCCAGGAGATCAAGCGGACGCCGGGGTTGAGACTGGCCGCCTCCATGCCGCCCGGCGTGGTGTTCCTCGATCTGCCCGAGCAGTGGGATTCGAAATCGCCGTGGCATGACCGACGCGTGCGCCTGGCGGCCAGCCACGCTCTCGACCGCAACGGCCTCAACCAGGCGGAGACCCTGGGCCTCTCGCACGCGACCGGTGGCCTCATCCCGCGGGTCCTGGAATTCGCGCGCGCCTACGAGCCGCCCGCCTACGACCCCGCGCAGGCCAAGAAGCTCCTGGCCGAGGCGGGCTACCCCAACGGGTTCGACGCCGGCGACCTCACGCCGTTTCCCCCGTTCTTCTCGCTGGCCGAGGCGATCGGCAACTACCTCCAGGCGGTGGGCATCCGGACGCGCATGCGCACGCTGGAGCGCGCCGCTTTCCTCACCGCGTGGCGCGAGCACAAGATCAAGGGCGTGATCATGGGCCTGGGCGCCCCCGCCGGCAACGCGGCGACCCGCATCGAGGTGTACGTGACCAAGAACGGCATCTACGCGTCGGGCGTGGTGCCGGAGATCGAGGACCTCTACCAGCGCCAGGCGCGGGAGCTGGACCGGAAGAAGCGCGAGGCCATGCTGTACCAGATCCAGCACATCATGCACGACCGGGTGATGCACGTGCCGATCTACGAGCTGGCCTTCCTGTGGGGCGTTGGCCCGCGCGTCGAGGAAGCGTGCGTCGACCGCATCAAGGGCTTTTCCTACTCCGCGCCCTACGAGGATCTGAAGCTCAAGGCCTCCCGCTAGGCACGCGGACGGGCGTGTCGGATTTCAAGACCTGACCTCCTCGCACGACCGCGGTCGTGCTCTGCGATCGCCGGAAGTCGCCGATCTTCGCGTCCCGCCCGTCGATCGTGACGACGAGACGATACGGCCCTGGCACCTTGGTATCGCGGAACGTCCCCGCGAAGACTCCATCTCCCCGGTAGTCGAGCCGCAGCACGCTCGGCGCGCTCTTGGCGGCACTTTCTCCGGGCTTGAGGACGGTGACGACCGCGCGGCCCGCGCGCGTCAGCGGGCGGCCGCCCACCAGCACCTTCACGCGCATGAGCAGCGGATCGCCGACCCGGACGATGGGCCGTCCGAGGGTGACCGTGGAGCGGACCGCGTGCTCGTCCACGATGGCCGCGGCCTCGTACGCGACGCCGCGCCGCCCCGTCAGCTTCATCGTCCAAGTGCCCTCGGCGGGATGGTCGACCACGAAGAGTCGGTAGAACGGCCCGGCGACGAACCGCCCGCGCGCGGAGACGTCGACGCCGTTCCGCTCGACTTGGAGGTCGAGCTTCTGCCCGCGCTTCCAGCTCACCGTGAAGACCGCCCGGGTGACGCCCTTCTCGAGTCGGAAGCGCTCACTGCCCGCGCCCACCACCGTGCCGCGGCGATAGTCGAGGAGCTGGGGCGTGTTCCCCTGGAGCGCCGCGATCACGCTCTCCACGAAGAATTGCCGCAGGTCGGTGTCCGGCGCCGTGGTGATCCAGGTCTCGGCGCCCGTGCCCTGCGCGATGTCGGCCAGGAGCCCGACGAACTGGGGCGTGGCGCCGACGCCGACGGTGTGGATCCGCACGCCGAGCGCCGCGTTCAACACGCGCGGGGGCTGGGCTGGCATCACGTTGGAAGGCGGGAAGGGGCCATCGTTCCTGATCTCGAGCCCGGTGGCGCCGGGGACGACCCTCGGGTTCTGGTTCTGCATGCCGTCCGTGAAGACGATGATGTGACGCTGCGGGATGGCGACGACGTCGGCGGCCTCGAGCGCCTCGATGGCGCGCTGGATCCCGCCGCCCATCGCCGTGCGGTTTGCCGGGACGGCGGTGCGCTGGGTGAGGTCGCCGATGAGCGCCGTCAGGTTGGCCGATGACACGTCCACGAGCTGCTGGCCGCCCGTGGAGAACGAGCTGACCTGGCTCCCGAAGTATGTGGCGCCGATCCGATCACCGGGCCCGGCGAGCACGCCCCAGAGCTGGATGAACAGCTCCGCCGAATCCTTCAGGACGTCGAGCTTTGATGATGCGCAGGCCGGGCACGCGGGACCGAGCATGCTGCCCGAGACGTCGAGCACCTGCACTACGACCGCCCGCGGCGGTATGCGCGGCACGGCGCCCGCGCTGGCGCACCGGAAGTCGTCCGCCGGCGCTTTCTGGTGAACGACCGTGACCAGCGCGAGGCAGATCACCGCCGGCGTGTGCGGGGTGTTGCGGTGGACGGACAGCGGAATGGGATCCACGCCGAACCCGACGGCGGTGCGCGGCATGTCCGCGATCTCGGGCACCTCGATGTTCCGCGCGTGCGGCGCGAGGTTCTTCGCGAGCAGCCGCCCCTGGCAGTCGCTGGACGGCGTGCCGCCGCCGACCGCGTCCCGGTTCCCGTCCGCGTAGATGGTCACGTACGCCGTGCCCACGCCGACCGGGTCGTCGGTGGGGTGACGGCTCAGCGGGGCTTCGCTGTCGAACGACCCGAGCGGAGCCGTTTGCGAATCGGTGATCGGGTGCCCGTTGAGGTCCTGAATGAAGTCGTGACCGGTCGCGCCCACGACGAACGGCTGGCAGTTGTCAGTGTAGCCGTTGTTGAGCTGCCGCACCGCCAGGTTGAGCGTCACCAGCGGCGACAGGGCGATGCCGTGGTTGGGCGGCGAGAGCGCCACGAACTCCGACACCGGGTTGAAGCTCCCGCGCGGCGCGGGAAGATCGAACTGCGGCGTTTCCAGGCTCTTGAGGTACAGCCGCGCGCTGATCGTGCCCTTGCTGAACGCGATGATCGCCACCCTCACCGCGGTCGACGGGTTCGCCATGAACGGGGCGTAGGACGAGTCGTGCCGCGCCAGGATGCGCTCGACGGCGTCACCGATGTCGCGCGCGTCCTCGACGATGGACCGATGCTGGTCGACGAAGCGGATGAAGTACGCCTCGATGTCGAGCGTGTCGGTGTTCGCCGGATCTTCGATGGTCTGCTGGAAGGACGGGAGCCCGTTGACGGCCTGGATCCAGTTCTTCCGATAGTTGAAGTCGGCGTCGTTCGCGTCGTCCGGGTTGTGGCCGTGGACGAAGAGCACCGGGCGCCGCTTCTGCGGTGCGGACGTCAACGGGTCGGGCGCGGTCCCGCTCGGCAACCAGACTTCGGACGCTGCCCACGCCGCGCTGCTCGTCAGCGTGACGGTCACCACGACCCACAGGACCAAGAGATGGCTCTTCATCGGCCACCTCTCCGGGCCGGAATGTCGGATCTCAGGACCTGACCCCGTAGAGAAGCGCGGCAGCTGCTCCGAGCGCGAGTAGCCCGGCCACCACTTGGTCGATACGCACTGCACCGAATACGACATCGGGCTGTTCGCGCAGCGGTTCCAGGAAGAACCGCCCCACTCCATACCAACCCAGAACTCCCAGGGCGTAGCTGCCTTGGGGGAACGCTTTGGGCCAGAGCCACAGAAACGCGAAGGTGCCCAGGAGCCACCAGGCCATTTCAAGAAACTGGACGGGCATGCGCCGCTTCTCCGCACCGAGCGTATCGTGCAGGCGGACGCCGACGAAGCTCTGCGTTTCCCGCCCCGCGCAACAGCCGTTGAAAACACAACCCAGCCGGATCCAGAACCCGCCAGCCAGTACGCCTATGCCCAGGTGGTCCCAGAAGACTGCGGCGGGGAGATGCAGCAGGCGAGCCACGACCAACGACAGAGGTATGAAGGTGAGTAGAGCGCCGAAGACGCTCCATCCTCCGCGTTCGGGATCCCACAGCGTGCGCGGGACACGCCGCTTGAAATAGACAGGAGCATGCACCAGCACGTAATACAGCCGTGCCCCGATCAGCCCCGCCAGCGCGCAGGCCGTCGCTCCCAAACCGATGCGCAGGGGCGAGATGGCGGACCGCTCCGCCAATGCGCCAGTCGCAAGAGTCCCCGCATAGATGCCAACGCAGAGAAGCACCTTGTAGGAGTTGATCCAGACCCCGTCGACCTTGAAGAAACGCGGGAAGCCCAGCTGCGCCTCGGACGGTGGCGGGCTCATCTCACGACAGCGTTCCCTGCGCCGCGATCAGGAGCTCGGCCACCACCCCGATGACACCGGCGGTGAGGGCGACGTCTGCCAGGTTGAACGCGGGCCAGAATCTCAGGCAGACATAGTCGCTCACGCGGCCGCGCAGCGAGCTTTCCAGCGCGTTGCTCAGCGAGCCGCCGAGGAGCAACCCGACGAACGGGCGCGACGACGGAATCCAGGCGCTCACGACGACCAGGGTGCCGGCGCTTAGCGCCCACAGGGTCCAGAGTGCCGCGGGGCTCGAGCGCCCCCCGACGTGTGCCAGCCAGGTTCGTGCCGCCACGATCCGCACGCTCCCGAGGGTCCCGAGGGCCACCGCCCGTGACCCCAGCACGCGGCCAAGCAGGGCCTTCACCGCCAGATCGATGAGCGGAACGGCAAGCAACGTGAGAATCAACGCCCGCATGTCCGGCTCTCTACGTCAGCTCCGCCTGACCGCGGCCCGGATGGGGTGTGTGCTCATGCGAAATTCCGAACTGAGCGTGTTCCACGCGTCCGTCCGCGTTGATCCGGATCGTGGTCGGCCAGCATCGCACGCCGTATGTTCTGGCGATTCGCTGGTCCACGTCCTGCACGAGGGGAAAGGAGAGTCCAAGCTGCTTGCGAATCGCGTCGAGCGCTTTTCCGTCTTTGCCGCCATGGAAGGCGACGATATAGGGCGCCTCGCTCCGTTGCTCGTGCAGGCCCTGCAGCCGGCGGAGCTCCTTGAGGCAGGGCGCTGACCACGACTGCCAGAAGCTCAGCACGACCGGCTGCCCGCGCAGGCGGTGGAGCGCGGAGTGGTTGCCGCCATCCTGGAAGAAGACATCCGGCGCGCGATCGCGGGGCGACACGGCCAGGCGCAGCGGACGGGCGCGCGGAGCCGGGGCCGGCAGGAGGTGTTCATCGAGGGCGGCCGCGAGCGCCGCGGTGTCGAGGGCTCCCTCGTGCTTCCACACGAACTGGCGCCGGGCGTTGATGAGATAGAGCGACGGGGTCCTCGCCGCCCCGAACGTGCGCGTCCAGCCGCCTTCGGCATCCTCGGTCACGTGCAATCGCGTGGAAAGGCGCTCACGAATCGAGGCGAGCTTGCCTTCGAGCTCTTTGCGGGGGCTGTCGAAAGCGGCCGCCGGCAGGACGACGATGACACCGAGTGAGGCGTTGTCCCTCTGCACCCGAGCCAGGGCATCCGCCAGTCCCTCGAGGGGATGGGGCGAGCGCCAATCGGCGAAGCACACCAGCGTGTTCTGGGTCAGCTCGTCCTTCCGTGGGGTATCCGTCTGGACGCTGATGTGGCCGGCAACGGCGTCCTTCAGGAGGACGTCGTCCGGCAAATCAGGCAGCCACACCGGCACGGTCACCGGCTCCCACCATGAGGGCACGTCCATGATGACTTCAATTTCCGGGACCTGGCACGTGGTCCCGCCGAAGACGGTCAGGCCTTGGCCGTTCGCGAAGGTCTGGAAGCCCTCGATCCGCAGGCAGATGCTGCTCAGCTGCGTGATGCCGGAAGGCTTGGGGAAAATGAACCGGTGCTGATCAGTGAAAGACTTGGTGACGCCCGTCCAAGGGCTGGGATGCAGGCCGTACTCCACCCATGACCAGGTGAGGCGGTCTACGCGTCCGCCGGGTATCCAGCTTTCCAGGGCGGTGAACGCCTGGCGCTGGTCGGTTTCCTTGATGTCGATGACGGGAGCGGATCGCGCCGACCCGCTGATATCTCCGCGAACGATGACACCGTCCGGAGTGATGGCGATCGCTCCCGAGGCGCCGGCTCCCGGGTCCTCAGAAGTTCCGGCTCTGAAGCTTGTCGAGGCGGAATGATCGAAGGTCCCCAAAGCGTTGTTGAAGCGTGTCCTGGCGGCGAGCAGCTGATTGTTGAGCGCCTGCTGGGCCGGCGGGAGCGCCTGATTGCGCGCGGCGATGCTCGCGTGTCTTACGGTGTCGATCGCAGCGCCTGGCAACCCGGAGATCGAGAGCTCGTCGTCCGGAGCCAGGACGAACAGCATGTTGAGAAACATCGCCAGAGTGAGCCGCTGGGTGACGACGATGTTGTTGTAGTTGGGTGCGTACCAGGATGGGGATGTGGCTTTGCCCTTGATGGTGAAATCGATCGACCCGCTCTTGAAGTCAAGGTCGACGCTGGTTACCGAGAAGTGATAGTGGGGATGCAGATAGAAGGGGAAACCCGTCGAAACAGTGAAGTCCTGCGTGAGCTGGAGCAGACCGTCGATCGTCGGCTGGAACACCGACTTCACGAATTCCTTGCTCACGGCGACGGCGAACCCGGCGGGACCGATGAACAGATTGCTGACGCTCTGGACGTTGCCGCTCGGCGGGCCCTCTTGTGACAATCGGAGGGGCAGGGCGAGGGCCTGGCCGGCGCCGCTGCCGAGGCCTTTGAAATCGGCGAACGCGAAATTCGAAGGCAGGTCCACGGGGAGGAGTGTGAAGTCCTCCCGGACGGACTTGCGAACCTGGGTCGAGATCCTGGAGACGTCGGCAGCGCTCAAGCCGGTCCCCGGCACCGGGATGAACTGGATTTGGCTGTCCTGCGAGGAGGGCTGGATCAGGAGGCGCCTGCCCCCCGGGACGGCGATCTGCCTCACGACGAACGTCGCCTGTACTTCGCCGTGCAGCGGCTCAGGCATCGCATCGGTGCCCGCGTCGGGATAGTAGTGACCGCGAACAAAAGAGTGGATGGTCACCTGGGATGCCGAGCCCTCCGGCGCGCTGATCGTGGGAGAGGCTAGCTGCAGCTTCACGGTGCCGCGCACCACCGCGGGCGGATCCTCCGGGATCTGGAATACACCGAGCCCCGAGAACGCGTCCAGCAGCAGCTTGGCCGCACCGGGAGGCGCCATGCCGACGAGCTCGTCGCGAAGGGCATCCTTCCTTCCGCGGGAGCGCGCCTTCTGAAACTCCAGCACCCAGTCGCCGAAGTCGCCGAAGTCGGGAGGTCTCCGGTGCGGGTCCCCGACGCGCATGACGACGCTATGCAGCAGTTTCAGCGGGGCATCGTCGTCGGCTCCATGCTGGTGCAGTGTCGCCAGCAGCCCGTTGATTTGCCTCACGGCGATCTGCACTACGGCTTCGAAGTCTCCGGTCAGAAGATTGGCCATGTCAGGCCACGTCGATTCTCTCGACCAGGTAGATGCGGGGTCGAGTCGTGTAGGACGGTGACCGATCGTTTACCGCGGCCTCGGCGCCCAGGTTGAAAAACGCGACCGCGTCGGTGGTGGGCACCCCTTGAAGGAAAGGAAGGGTTCCCGAGTTGTTCGAGATGTCCATGGCGATGAGCAGGGGCTTGGTGCGATCGAGGTTGTAGGCGACCGCGGGAAGGGTGAGTGAGCTGTTCGGCTGCACGAGTGTCACCGCCGTCGCGACGTCGGTGAGATCGTCGGCGGAATCATAGGGATCGCCCGAGGCGGCCGGCTGCGAGATGAGGATCCTGTCGATCACGACGCTCTCGGCCACCTGGCTGCCACTCGTGAATAACCTCACCGGTTCGATTCGCTGAACGAGGCAGCGGCCCCGCAGCCCATCGACGTCGGTGAACGTGGCTGCGAACGTCTGCTCGAAGGCGGGCTCCTCCGGCCGCGGCGGCTTTGTGAGGCAGCCGGCGAAGCCGAAGAGCAGCACCACCGGCACCACGATCGCCGGCACGAGAAGAAGGAGCGTCAACCATTCCATGAAGGCTGGCCGAGCATACCTGACTCCGGCCCTCCGTTGAAACATTGCGATGAGCGCGCCTCGAAGGCGAGGGGCCGCATCCCTTTCGCGGATTGGCCCCCGCGCCATCCTGTGCCGCGGCGGGCTCGCTGTCAAGATTGGCCATGTCAGGTGGCCATGTCAGGCGACGTCGATTCTCTCGATCAGGTAGATGCGGGGTCGGGAGGTGTAGGCCGGCGAACGATCCGCTACCGCGGCCTCGGGGCCGTCCCTGAAAAAAGCGGTTGCCTCGGCGGCCGGCACGCCTTGAAGGAAGGGAAGGGCGCCCGAGTTAACTGAGATATCCATGGCGATGAGCAGGGGCTGTGTACGGTCGAGGTTGTAGGCGACCGGGGGAAGGGTGAGGGAGCTATTCGGCTGTACCAGGACTACCGCCGTCGAGATGTCAGTGAGGTCGCCGGCGGAATCATAGGGATCTCCCGTGGCAGCCGGCTGCGAGATGAGAATTCTGTCGATCACGACGCTCTCGGCGAAAGCTTGCAGGGTGAGCTGCACCTGGGTGCCACTATCGGATAGCCTCACCGGCTCGATTCTCTGAACGAGGCACCGGCCCCGCAACGCATCGACGTCAGTGAAAGTGGCTGCGAACGTCTGCTCGAAGACGGGCTCAGCGGGACCCGGGCCCGGCGGGAATACGAGATCGCAGCCGGCGAAGCCCAAAAGAAGCACCACCGGCATCACCATCGCCGGCACGAGAAGGAGCAGCGTCAACCATTCCATGACGGCTTGCCGGGCATACCTGACGTCATCTGACTTCGATTCTCTCGACCAGATAGATGCGGGGTCGGGAGGTGTAGCCCGGTTGACGATCCTTGATCGCGGCCTCGGGGCCAAGGTTGAAGAAAGCGACCGCGTCGGTGGCCGGGACCCCTTGAAGGACAGGAAGGCTTCCCGAGCTATCTGAGATGTCCATGGCGATGAGCAAGGGCTTTGTACGGTCGAGGTTGTAGCTGACCGGGGCAAGGGTGAGGGAGCTATTCGGCTGCACGAGTATGACTGCCGTGGAGACGTCGGTGAGATCGTCGGCGGAATCATAGGGATCGCCCGTGGCAGCCGGCTGCGAGATGAGGATCCTGTCGATCACGACGCTCTCGGCGAAGGCCTGCAGGGTGAGCTGCACCGCGGTGCCGCCACTGGAGAGCCTCACCGGTTCGATTCTCTGAACGAGGCACCGGCCCCGCAGCGCATCGACGTCGGTGAAAGTAGCTGCGAATGTCTGCTCGAAGGGCTCCGGAGCGTCCAGCGGGAATACGAGATCGCAGCCGGCGAAGCCCACGAGAAGCACCACCGGCACTACGATTACGGGAACGAGCAGGAGCAGCGTCAACCATTCCATGGAGGCCGATCCTGCGCCGCGGCAGGTTCGCTGTCAAGGCACGGGCGCCGGAGCGGGAGCGGGCACCCGGCCGGCATGGCGGCCTTCTTCTTCTCGATGATGCCGGCGGCGTGCTTCCCGAGGTAGTGCGTGATCGTCTCGACGCGGATCTTCACCGACCCGGCGGGCTTGGTCGAATCCAGGTCCTGGAAGGAGAAGAAGAGCGTGCCCGAGCGCTCCACGATCTGTTGCACCGGCGTGTAGGTCGGCTGATCCATGCCGCACTCGTAGCTCGAGAGCCGCACCACGCACGCGACCCAGGGGATCCTCGCGGCCACCTTGGCGCCCCAGAGGATCTCGTTCGTGTTCGCGCTGTAGGAGGAGGGCCACACGTCGTGGATGTCGAACGGCGACTTGCTGATTCCGGCGCGCAAGTCTTCCCCGAAAGCCCACTCGAGCAGGTCAGGGTCCGTGGGGAAGTACTGCGCCCAGAGCACGGGATAGCCGTAGGCCTGGAGATCCCCCTCGATCTCGTGGCCGATGCCCGGGTCCATGTGATAGGGGCGCGCGAGCACCAGCAGGCAGGGCCGTTCCTCCCGCGCGCACCACTCGAGCACCGCGCGGGATTTCTTGCGCAGGCGCTCCGCGAAGGCACGCAGCGCGCGGTAGCCTTCCTCCACCGCTCGCGCCATCTCGGCACGCGTGAGGCCGGGGACCGCCTCGCGCAGTCCACCCTCGAAGAGCTGTCTCGGCACCAGCTTCGGCTCGTCAAGCGAGACAAACGGCGCGACGTAGCGAATGCCCTGCTCGGCGAACACGTCGCGCTCCTTGATGAAGCCGCCCTTGATGTTCTCCGGGGCCGCCATGACGCGCGGGCAGGTGAGCGTCCGGGCGACATGACCGGAGAGCATGGAGGGCACGGTGTAGATCATGGGCGAGAAGACGATGTCGAGCTTCTCGCGCTGGCCGAAGAGCAGCTCGCCGTAGTGCCCCGCGATGCACTTGACGGGATAGCAGCAGTCCACGGTGCCGCGCCCCTTGCCGAACTGGCGCCCCTGCTCCTCGGAGGTGTCCGAGGAAAACACAAGGTTGTGCGGGTCCACGCCGAGGGCGCCGAAGAGCCCGCACCAGAACTGGTGCGTGGACCACATGTTGAGAACGCGGGGGATGCCGACCCGCAGCTTACTCCGCGCCGGCGACCACTGCCGACTCGGTCCGGCTCCGGCGAAACGCGTCCTTCCGAACCATGTCGGCAACGTTGGGATACTCACGCTTGACCTCCTCGAGCCTTGCCTTCACCACGCGCATCTCGTTGGCGTCCTCGACCAGCCCCTTGGGGCACGAGTTGCCGCTGATCACGCGCTGCCAGCCGGGCGCCAGCGGCACCTTGCTCCAGGCGCGCCCCTGCGCCCCGGGGAGCTTGACGTCGATGAAGGTGCGCGTGCAATTGATCGGGCACCACCTGCAGACGGTCTCGGCCTTCGTCGTGCTCGTATACCTCAGCGACTCGATGGTGTCGAAGCCGCGGAACTTGCTCACGGCTCCGCCTCTTCTCGACTCCGTCGCGCAGAGGGCGGCCCCGATGGCGCCGGCCTCGCCGGAATACGGATGCAGAACCACATCGGCATCCGGAACCTTGCTGCGGATGAAGTCGATCTGGGCCTTGACCACGGCCTTGTTCCGGTGCGTCCCGCCCTGGAGGATGAACTTGCGGCCCGCCGCGCGCAGGTTCTGGAGCTGGCCGGCATACACCCAGACATTGACGGGCAGGACCGCGGCCAAGGCCGCCATGATCTCCTCGGCCGACCAGCCCTTGCGCTGCTGGTTGACGATGTCGGACTGCAGAAAGACGCCGCAGCCCATGGCCAGGGTGGGCATGGCCTTGGCCTCGAAGGCGCGGTCGGCATATTGCTCCAGGGGGATGCTGTAGCGCTCCGCCACCCCCTGCAGGAAGACGCCGTTGCCGGAGGAGCACTGGGAGTTCAGCCGGAAATCCGCCACGGTGCCCTGGCGCAGGATCATGATCTTCACGTCGGTGCCGCCCACGTCGCAGATCACGTCGGCATCGGGAAAGTAGTGCAGGGCGGCGGTCGCATGCGCAACCGTCTCCACGACGCCCATGTCGGCGCCGAGCACGTCCTTGAGGAGGTCTTTGCCATAGCCGGTGAGCGCCAGCCCGGCGATGTCCTCGAAGCCGGCCTCGCGCACCTGGCGGAAGAGCCGCTGCGCGTCCTCGATGGGATTGCCCTTGGACAGGGCATAACAGCTGAAGAGCAGCTCCTGGTCGGGCGAGAGCACCACTGCCTTGGCCGTGGTGCTGCCGAAGTCGCAGCCGACGAGCACGGGACCCATCACCGTGTCCCCGGCCGCGGGTGCCGCCGCCGCGCGCCAGGTTTCCCACTGGGCGCTGAAGGCGTCCAGGTCATCCCCGCCGGCGATGAGCGCGCGGCCGCCCGCCCTGGCTTTGTGCTCGTGCTGGCCCTCATCCACCCACCAGCGGAGCTTGTCGCGGCCCTGGTAGACGGCGACATCCTCGGCCTCGTCCTTCCCGATCTCCACGCACCCGAGACAGGCGTAGTAGAGGGCTTCGGCGGGCACGATGACGAGCGAAGCGGGAGCGCGGCCCTCCGGGAGGGCGATCTTGCGCTGGGCCCAGAGCCTGGCCAAATGATGCCGCCACGCCTCCTGCAGCCCCGTGAAGAAGAGATTGGGGCCGCCGAGCAGCAGCACCTCGGGCATGGGCGTGTTGCCCTTGGTCAGGGTCGCCAGGTTCTGGTAGACCACCGCCTCGAAGAGGCTCGCGATGATCTCCTCGACGGGCACGCCGGTCTTGACGAGGGTGTTGGCGTCGGTCTCGGCGAAGATCCCGCACTTGGAGCTGACCTTGTGGAGCGAAAGTCCCTCGTAGGGCATCCGGGCCAGCCGCTCGCTGGGAATCTGGAGCTTGCGCGCCGTCTTCTCCACGAAGGTGCCCGTGCCGCCGCTACAGGCCGATTGCATGAAGACCTGCTTGGACTTGCCCGGGCCCGTCGCCGTGAAGAAGATCGTCTTCATGTCCTCGCCGCCGATCTCCGAGACGAAGCGGACGTCAGGATGCAGCCGGTCGACGGAGGCGGCCACGGCGACCACCTCCTGGATGAGCTTGCCCCCGCAGAGTGGGGCGATGAATCCGGCGCCGGAGCCCGTGAAGAAGATACGGTCGCGGCCCGCCAGGACGCCGGCCTCGCTCTCGGCGCGCTCGAGGAACTCGAGGACCGTCTCGGCCTGGCGCGTGTTGTGCCGCTGGTAGTCCTGCCAGGCGACCGCTCCGTCCTCGACGACCACGGCCTTGACCGTGGTCGAGCCCACGTCCAGCCCGATGACTTTCATCGCCCGGCTTATCCTCTGCCGAGCTTCTTGGCCACGTGCAAGACGATGTTGGCCGCGCTGCCCACGGCATTGCCATGCGGCACGCGGTAGGTGGCGCGCTTCATCTCGGGATGGGCGTCGAGATAGGCGCGCACCCCGGCCACCGACAGACCAGCCGTCGCGAGCGCCGCGTCGAACTCCTTCTGGGCTCGCTTCCTGGCCTCGGTCAGGATCATCTGGCAGCGGGAGAGCGCGTGGACCTCGGCATCGCCCTTGATCTCGAGCGGGGCATAGAGGATCTCGGGGTGCGTGCCGAGCACGCCGGCCATGGCGCCGATGCTCATGGTATTGGGCATGCACGCATACGGCGACAGCTCGCAGACCATGTGAGCCTTCTTCCTCTGATAAGACCAGAGCGCCTTGCCCACCAGCATGTCGCCCTCGCCGCCGTCGAGCCGGCTGTTGAAGTGGGGCGCGGCGAGGCGGCGGAGCTCGAACTGGTTCGGCAGCTCGTGGGGCAGGTCGCCCATGGCGCCACGAAGGCGGGCGTAGTTCCAGCGGTAGATGGCCTGCGCCACGCGGCCGGCCCCGAGCTTGAGGCGCGCCCCGCGCTCAATGCCGGAGTAGTCCTCGAAGCGCTGGAGACCGAGCCGCAGGAGATAGTCCATCCAGACGGCAATGGCCGCCGGATAGACCTCCGCGCCCTCCGCCTCGAGCCAGCGGTGGATGTTGTGGTTAGGATCGCCTTCCACGGTCTGCAGGTAGAACTCGCCCGTGATCTTGACGATGGGCTTCACGCGCAGCCGGTCGACCTCGATGATCGAGAACTTCCGGTGGACCTCGCGCAGCGCCCTCGTGAAGTACGAGCTCGTGAGGTGCCAGATGATCGAGCGCCAGGAGTCGCGGCGTGGCCGGTGGCGGAAGATGTCGTAGAGATACTCCACGCTCTCCCTGACCACGGCGTCGGTCTGGCCCGGGACGACTTCGTAGGGCCGTACCTGGTACTCGAGGTCCTGCACGAGGTCGGTGCAGAAGATGCCCCAGAGGCAGCCGAGGGTCATGGGCAGGTTGAGATCGAGCCCGTCTCCCATGGCCGCCTTCTGGTAGAGCTGATCCTGGGCGAGCAGGAACATGCGGAAGGCTCCCAGGCCGGAGTTGCGGAGGCCCAGCTCGTAGCTCTGGTGGTACTGGCCGAAGCGGCAGGCCCCGCAGGCGCCCGCCGTGAGGTACACGTATTTCCTGGCGACTTCCTCGGCGCCCATCTCCTGCGACTTGTTCTTGATGAAGTTGACCAGGTTGCCCGTCGTGAAGCTCGTCGGGCAGCACTGGCCGATGTCGGCGACCTCGCGGCCGGTGAGGAGGTCTTCCTTCGTGGCCACGGGCAGGACCTCGGCCTTATTGCCTCCGTTCTCGAGCACGGCCTGGATGATCCGCTCGACCCTCCAGTGGAGGCCGCCGAAGACGACGGTGACCGAATCGCGCTCTGCGCGGTTGAAAGCCTTTGGACTGTACGCGCGATAGTGCTCAGTCGTCGCCGTGGACATGGGTTTGCTCCGCGCCCCACGAGGATTTCATGCTCAAGGCCCCGTAGGCCGGTGGGCCGGAATGTCAGATTTCAAGACCTGACCCGAGTGTGGGAAGGTGATCCAGCCGACCCTGATAGGGTGTCAGGTGCGCCATGGTAGTGGAGGGGGTGCGGCAACACAAGCGGGTTCCACTTGAGTTCCCTCGAGGCCACGTAGATCCTAGTCTCCGGTGTCGTCCTCATCCGGGTCCGGAGCTCGCGGGCCCCGGCCGTGGCCGACGACGGCCAGGGCGAATACCAGGGTCATGACCGCGGTCGCGACCAGGAAGATCACCAGACCCACCTGGCATCCCGGGTCGGTCCACGTCTTGCTCATGAGCCAACCGAAGACGATGCCGGCACCGGCGAACCAGACGTCCCTCATGGTAGTTCCTCCGACCGGCGAGAGCGGGCGAGTCAGGAGCCGCCGGCGACGAGGGAGGGCCCCGCGATATCGAGGGTGGTCATGCGGCGGAGCTCGCGGCGATACTTCGTGTCGTCGAACGGCAGCGCGCGATGCATCGTGGCGCGGTTGTCCCAGATCACGAGATCTCGGACGCGCCACGCATGGCGGTAGACGAACTCCGGCCTGGTCGCGTGCTCGATCAGGTCCCGCAGGAGGAGCCGCCCCTCGGGCACCGGCCAGTCGGAATCGTGGACGTGGCGCAGGTCGATCGGGCCGACCTCGGAAACGAAATGCGGATGGAGCTTCCGGAATGTCAGTGCCATGGACATGACCCTAGGGCGATCCCGGGCCGGGAGTCAAGCCGGTCGCGCGATTGCCATGTCCGAGGCTGTGCTTTGACCTGTCGAGCGCGATCTGGCAGGATGGACATCCGTGAGTGATTCCGAACCGCGTGATGCCCTGACGAGGGCGGTCGAGCTCCTGGAAGCGGGGGCGTGGCAGCAGGCCCACGAGATCGTGCAGGAGGAGCGGTCGACCCTCGCGGCGTGGCTGCACGGCATCGTGCACACGCTCGAAGGCGACCTCGACAACGCGCGCTACTGGTACCGCAGGGCCGGCCGCGACTTCCCGGGACGGGATGCCGTCCAGCAGGAAATCGCGGCGGCCCGGCGGAAGGTTACACGGTGACGGGCTGGTAGACCGGCGTGCGCCACTCCGCGAAGCGCTTGTCGGTGCCGCGCACCACGGCCATGTAGGTGTTGAGCAAGCGCTGCGTGACGGATCCGAGCTTGCCGTCGCCGAGCGGGAAGCGGTCCACGGACAGGATGGGCGTGATCTCGTAGCCGCTGCCGCAGAAGAAGGCCTCGTCCGCCACGTAGAGCTCGGTCCGCGCGATGTCGCGCTCGACGACGTCCATGCCGAGGGCGGGACAGAGCGACTCGATCAGTGTCGCCCGCGTGATGGACTCCAGGATGTCGCTCGTCACGGGCGGTGTCACGATCTTGCCCTTGCGGACCATGAAGAACGTGGCGCCCGTGCCCTCGGCCACCGTGCCGCGTCGGTTGAGGAAGATCGGCGAGTCGTACCCGTCGGCCTTGGCCTGGAGTCCGGCGAGGCGCCCGTTCTGGTAGTTGGCGCCGCACTTGAGGCGGATCGGAATGGCGTTGTCGGATGTGCGCTGCCACGAGCTGACGCACGCCTTGAGCCCGTTGCCGTCGCCGATGCGCGGCCGGCGCCTCGGGTTGATGTACAGCCCCGTCGGCGAGGTCGCCTCGAGCCCGGCGCCCGCGACATAGCCGACCAGGTGCATGTGGATGTCCTCGCGCGCTTCGTTGCCTCTCAGCACCTCCCGCACGGCGTCGTAGAGATCCAGGTCCTGGTACGGGATGGTGAAGCGCATCATCTTCATGGACTCGCGGAAGCGGGCAAAGTGCTCGGCCAGCCGGAAGCAATATAGCTCGCCGTCGGACTCGTTCCAGTACGCCCGGATGCCCTCGAAGACGTTGCTGGCGTAGAAGACCGCCGCGCTGTTGACGGGCAGGACCGCCTCCGCCTGGGGGACGAGCTTGCCGTTCATCCAGATCTTGAACTCTGCTGTCATGTCGCTGGAGCCCTCCGTTGTGGGTGCCCTTCGCCGACCTGTGCGGCCACGACGAGATTATCAGGAATGGGTGGGTGTTGGGAAGCCGGCCGTGAGGTGTGGTAAGAGTCACGGAATGCGCCCGATCGTCCGCCGGCGGCTGACCGTGGCCGCGCTGTTCGTGGTGACCTGCGGCATCGCGACCCCGCTCGCCGCGTTCGGCGTGTTCCTCCCGGTCCTCGCCGAGGCCTTCGGGTGGAGCCGCGGCGCCATCTCGACGGCGCTCTCGATCAACCTCGTGCTCGGCGGCCTGGCAGGCCTCGGGATCGGCACTCTCTCGGACCGCCACGAGCCCCGCGTCCTGCTGGTTCCGACCGTCGCCCTGGCGGGCGCGGGCTTCGCCCTCGTCTCCACGGTCGGGGTGCTCTGGCAGCTCTACTTCTTCGTCGGGGTGCTGGGGGGACTGGGCATGTCGAGCTTCTACCTGCTCAGCGCGACGACGATCGCGCACTGGTTCGACGAGCGCCGCGGTCTTGCCCTGGCCCTGGTCCTCGTCGGGTTCAACCTCGGGTACATCGCCGGTGGGCCGCTGGCGGCGTGGCTCATCGCCGCCACGGGCTGGCGCGGGGCCTACGCCATCCTCGGCGGCGGCTGTGGCCTCTGCGTCACGCTCGCGTCGCTCTACGTCCGACTGCCCCGGCCGCTGGAGGCGGCGGCCCTCCGCGTACCGTCGAGGCCGGACCACGCGATGGACGTCTCGATGGACGTCGGGCACCGGCGGGGCGGTCCCGCGTCCGCCTCCCGCCACGGCGTCACGCTCCGCGCCGCCCTGGCCGACCCGCGCCAGTGGTGCCTGAACCTCGCCTGGCTCCTGCTCGGCGGGCTGGCGTTCATGGTGACCGTCCACATCGTGCCCTTCGCGCGCGACCAGGGTGTCAGTCTTAGCGGCGCGTCGCTCGCGCTCACCGCGTACGGCATAGGATCGGTGGGCGGGCGGGTCGCGGCGGGCGCCCTGTCCGACCGGATCGGCACGCTCACGACCATGGGTGTCGCCTACGCCGTCCAGATGCTGTCGCTGCTGGCGCTCCTGTGGCTGCCCTCGCGCGAGACTCTGCTCGGCTCGCTGGCGGCGTTCGGGGCGGGCTTCGCGGCGGCGGACACGATGATCGCGAAGGTGATTCCCGAGGTATTCGGCGTGCGGGCGATCGGCGCCATCATGGGCGTCCTCACCCTCGGCTGGCGCTCCGGGGCCGCGCTGGGTCCGGCCGCGGCGGGGTTCCTCTACGACGCGACGGGCTCGTACGTCGTGCCGTTCGGCGCCGCTCCGCTCGTTGTCCTCGTGAGCTGGGCGCTCTTCTCGGCTGCGACCTCGAGCCGGCTGCGCCGGTGATGAATCAGAATACCTTGGCAGGTTCACGGCGGGTGGGGACGGGGGCAGCCGCCGCGGACCACACTGACTCCCATCCCGCTGTCCGCTCTCTACGCCGCCACGAGATGGGTCCCGGGAGGGCACCCCCCAGCCCTGCCCGATGACTCGCCGATGATTTCATTGGCGCAGAAGTCGGGCGCATGAGAAGCGCTAACGCGCGGGCGCGTACTTGCCGGTCAGCTGCGGCGTCGTGCCTTCGAGCTTCTTCTCCTGCCGGTCGAGCCGCGTCTCCCGGGCCCAGGTGCGTTTCAGGTCGTCGCGAACGCCCAGGCGGAGGCGGCCGACACCGTCTGTCTCCAGCTCGATCTTGTCGCCGTCCTGGAAGGCGCTGAGCCCCCTATGGTTGGTGCCCGTGGCGAGGACGTCCCCGGGCTCGAGCGAATGGATGGAGGTGACCCACTCGATGCACCGGGGGATCTTGTGGGCCATGTCGCTGGTGTTGAAGTTCTGCTTGAGCACCGCGTTGACCCAGAGCCTGATCTGCAGGCGGTGCGGGTTGGGGATCTCGTCGGCGGTGACGAGGTACGGCCCCATCGGCGCGAACGTGTCGCGCGACTTCATCTGGTAGAAGGTGTTGCCGGCGGGCAAGAGGCCTCGCGCCGAGCCGTCGATGAAGTTCGTGTATCCGAAGACGTAGTCCATGGCCTCGGAGGCTTTGACCCTGGACGCGCGCTTGCCGATGACGAGTGCCACCTCCGCCTCGCCCTCAAAGATGGTGGCGGGGACGTCGGGCAGCACCATGGTGTCGCCGTCGCCGATCACGCTGTAGGGCGACTTGTGGAACGCGTTGATGGGGGCGGGATCGGCGCGCGTCCCGTCCTCCATGTAGTTTACGGCCATGCACACGATGTTGTGGGGCTTGGGCAGGGGAGGGCGGATCCTGACCTTGCTGAGCGGCACGCTCTCCGCACGGGCGGCCGCTCCCTGGAGACGCTCCTTGTGCTCGTCGAACCGCTCGATCAACCCGCTGATGAGGTCGTGCGGCCCGGTGTGCGGAATGCCCCGCACGGCGAACGACACGTCGAGCACGGCGTCTCCCTCGAGCACGCCGAGCTTGAAGTCGTCGAAGAAGAGGAGCTTCACCCGTCCGCCCTGGAGGCCGCTCAGGCCCTCCCGGCGAGCGGCCCGCGAAGGAGCCGCCCCGGCAGGGCGCCGGTGTGCTTGCCGTCGCGCAGCAGGACCTCGCCGTTGACCACCGTCGCGGCGATGCCCCGGCAGCGCTGTGTGAGGCGCTTCGCGCCGGCGGGCAGGTCGTTGACGACCTCGGGCATCTCGGCGCCGATGGTGGCAGGGTCGAAGACGACGAGGTCGGCGGCGAAGCCCTCCCGGAGGAGCCCCCGATCGGACAGGCCCCACTGCGTGGCCGTGTCGAAGGTGATCATGCGGACCGCCTGCTCGAGGGTCAGCGCCTGCTTGGCGCGCACCCAGTGGCTGAGGAGATGCGACTGGAGGGAGGCGTCCATGAGCTGGGAGACGTGGGCGCCCGAGTCCGAGAAGGTCACGACGGTGCGCGGGTGCTTGATCAGCTCGAGCGCGTGCTCCTGGTTCTCGTTGGCGATGGGCTGGAGGAAGAAGAGCTCGAGGTCCTTCTCGAGCGCCAGATCGATCATGGCCTCGACCGGGTCCACGCCGCGCTCGCGCGCGACCTGGGCCACGGACAGATGCGGCCCCTCGACCGTGTCCATGACGAAAAGCCATTCGTAGACGGCCGGGCGCGCCTCCGTCCCGAGGGCCTTCCGCTCGTCGCGCTCGCGCGCGGCCTCGACCAGCCGGCGGCGCAGCTCCGGATCGCGGAGGCGTCGCTTCTGCTCGTCCAGCGGCAGCGCGCGCAGCTCCTTCCACACGGGCAGGCGGTCGAAGGGCAGCTGGGTCTTGAACGAGAGGATCGCGGAGAGCCAGCGGCTGTGCACCTGGGCGAACATGCGGCCGCCCGCCGCGGCGGTCTCGTCGAGCAGCATGATGTAAGTCCGCCAGACGTCGGGCGCGTCCTTCCGGCTGAAGAGGCCGAAGGTGATGGGGCGTCCGGTCTCTACCGCGAGATCGCGGAGCCGGGCTTGATAATCGCTGAGACCGGGGTTACCCGCGGAGCGGTCCACGCCTTCGCCCGCGATCTCGAAGATGCCCGCGTTCATCTCGCCCATGACGCCGACGAGACGGCGGACCTCCGCCCACGCGGCGACGCGGCTCGCGACGGGGCGCCTGTCGGGCGTCTCGTGGCTCGGTGACCGCGAGGTCGTGAAGCCGATAGCGCCGGCAGTGAGCGCGCTGCGCAGCTCCTTCTCCATCGCCTTGAGGTCGTCCTCGGTGGCCGCCTGGTCGAAGGCGCGCTCGCCCATCACGTAGGTGCGCAGAGCCGAGTGGCCCATGTACCCGGAGTAGTTGATGCCCTTGGGCAGCGACTCGACGGTGTCGAGGAATTGGGCATAGGTGGTCCACGTCCAGTCGATGCCGGCTTCCATGGCCTCGGCGGAGATGTCCTCGGCGCGCTGGAGGTTGCGGATGACGAGGCTTCTGTCGGCCTTGGCGCAGGGGGCGAGGGTGAAGCCGCAGTTGCCCATGACGACGCTGGTGATCCCGTGCCAGCAGGAAGAGGTGCCGAGCGGATCCCAAAAAACCTGGGCGTCCATGTGGGTGTGGCCGTCCACGAAGCCGGGAGAGACGACATGGCCGTCGGCGTCGATGACCTCGCGCGCCGACTCCCGGATGCGGCCGATGCTGGCGATGCGGCCGCCCTTGACGCCGACGTCGGCGCGGTACCGCGGCAGGCCGGAGCCATCGACCACCCAGCCGTTCTTGATCACGAGGTCATAGGACATTGCCCGCTCCTTCTTGGACAGAACGCTTGGGGACAGATCCCTTGGGGACAGATCCCTTGAGGACAGGGGCGCTGCGCCCACCGAAGCTGCCTCATGGTACTCCACCCCGGGGCGTACTCAAGAGCTTCCTAATGGGCTTTGACAACTTCCCGGGGCGCGCCTACACTCCGTGAGCGCCGCTATGGAAACAGCATGGATATAGGCGTCTTCGACCATCTCGATCGGCGGGACGTGCCGCTCGCAGAGTTCTACGAGAGCCGCCTGCGCCTCTTGGAGAAGTACGACGCCGCCGGGTTCTACTCCTACCACCTGGCCGAGCACCACGCCACGCCGTTGGGGCTGGCCCCGTCGCCAGGCATCTTTATCGCGGCCGCCACCCAGCGCACGCGCCGCATCCGTTTGGGGCCCTGCGTCTACTGCCTGCCCCTCTACGACCCGCTCCGGCTGATCGAAGAGGTCTGCATGCTCGACCAGCTCTCGCGAGGGCGCTTCGACTTCGGCGTGGGGCGCGGGATCGTCCCCTACGAGATGGCGTACTTCAACCTGCACCACCTCGAGACCGAGGAGATCTACCTGGAGGCGCTCGAGGTGATCCTGCAGGGCCTCCAGAGCGAGCTGCTCGACCACCGGGGCGATCGCTACACGTACCGCAAGGTCCCGATGGTCCTCCGGCCCTTCCAGCAGCCGCACCCGCCGCTCTGGTACGGCCTGAGCCACGCGGCCGGCGCGGAGTGGGCGGCGACCAACAGGGTGAACGTCCTCGCCAACGGCCCGAGCGAGGTGTCGGCGCCGCTCTTCGACCGCTACCGGGAGGTATGGGAGCGCAAGCACGGCGGCGCGGGCCTGCCGAAGCTCGGCATCACGCGCCACGTCGTCACCGCGGCGACCGACGCCCAGGCCGAAGCGCTCGCCCGCCCGAGCTACGCGACGTGGTACGCGAACCTGACCAAGCTCTGGCGCGATTTCGGCTCCGTCCCCATCCGGTTCGCCCGGGATTTCGACGAGGCGCGCCAGCGCGGCGTCGCCATCGCGGGCACGCCCGCGCGGGTGCGCGAGGAGATCGAGCGCCAAGTCGCCGCCAGCCGCTGCACCTACTTCGTCTGCCGGCTGATGTTCGGCGAGATGGTCCCTGCCGAGGCCGAGGCGTCGATCGATCTCTTTGCGTCCGAAGTCCTGCCGCATGTCACCTCGTTGGTCCCCCATGGAGGTGGCCAGTGACCGCACGGGCATGCGTCCTCGAGTTCGGCATGGGCGTGGATGTCCACGGGAGAGACGCGACCAAGGCCGCCTGCCGCGCGGTGTCGGACGCGATCCGGCATTCGAGCCTGCCGCTGCTCCAGGAGGTGCGGGAGCGCGGGGGAAAGATGCTGGTGGACGTCACGGTCGCGGTGCCCGACCCGCCCTCGGTCGATATCGACGTGGTCCGGCGCGAGCTTCCGCACGGCGAGGTGACGGTTCGCGCCGTCAGCGGGGGATTGAGCGTGGCCGGTGCCGACACGATCATCGCGTGCGCGGCCATCACCGTCAGCATCGACTACCCGGAGGCACCGGCCAGATGAGCACCGGTACCGGCCTCAAGCGCCTGCAGCACCTCGTCCTGTGGGTCTCCAACGTCGATCGGAGCGTCCGGTTCTATCAGGACGTCGTGGGACTCGAGGTGAAGAGGCGGTATCCCAACGCGGCCTTCATGAAGATCCCCGGCAGTCCCGACGACCACAACCTGGGCCTCTTCGAGCAGCCTGGGATGTCGCGGCCCGACGAGCGCGTCGCGCGCATGTACCACTCGGCATGGGAGGTCGGCGAGATCACCGACCTGGTCCGAGCGCGGCTGCGGCTCGCCGAGGCGGGAGCGCTGGTCGGAGCTTCGGATCACGGCGTGAGCCTGTCGCTGTACGCCAAGGATCCCGACGGGCTCGAATTCGAGATCTTCTGGACGGTGCCGGGAGGCACGTCCGTCGGGACCAGGACGTTGGACCTCGAGGCCGAGGTCGCCCGCTGGGCCGGCCATGTCGATTAACGGGGTACTGAGACACTCGCGGGCTGCCTTTTTCAGCAGCCTGCTAAGGAGGCGTGCATGCTGGCGATCTGGGTGAAGGTGCGCATCAAGCCGGGGGAGCGTCAGCGCTTCCTGAAAGCGATCGAGGCGGACGCGCTGGGCTCCGAGCGCGACGAGCCCGGCTGTCTCCGCTTCAACGTCCTCCAGGATGCCGAGGACGAAAACGTCTACTACTTCTACGAGGTCTACACGGACGAGGCCGCGCTCGAAGCCCATCGCGCGGCGCCTCACTACGCCGTCTGGAAAGCCGCGGCCGATTCGGTTGACGGGCCGACCGAGCCGACCCGCTGCCGGCCCGTGTTCCCGGCGGAGCAGGCCTACTGGGGCAAGCCGTAGCGATGGGGAAGGTCGTCTACGCGGCGGCGATGTCCCACGTGCTCTACCCCGACTACTACGGCAAGAACGTGGGTCCGCACGGGCGCCGCATGGTCGAAGAGCTCATCGCGGTGGTGCGCGACATGGGTCGCGAGATGCTCGCCGCCAGGCCCGACGCGCTGGTCGTCATCGCCGACGACCACCTGAACGTCTTCTCCTTCGACGCGATCCCGGCCATGTGCGTGCGCATCGGCCGCTCGGTCCAGCGCATGGCCCAGGACGACGCCATCGAGTTCGACCGGGCCCTGGACGGCCTGCCGGAGCGCTACGCACTCCACGAGGACCTGGCCAACCGCATCCTGGAGCAGGGACTCGAGTCGGGTTTCGACTTCGCCGCGTCGTGGTCGGCGCCGCTCGATCACGCGTTCCTGAGCCCCGTGAGCACGCTCTGCGGCGAGGCGTCCGCGCCGCCGCTGGTGCCGTTCTGGGTCAACTGCTTCGTCGCGCCCCAGCCGACGGCGCGGCGCTGCTTCGCGGCCGGCCGGCACATCGCCCACGTCGTCGCCGAAGCGCCGTGGCGGGTCGCGGTGATCGCCACCGGGGGGCTGTCGCACTTCCCCGGGCTGTCTCTGGCCCGCGTCGGCACGTCCGACGTGAACTTCGACCGGCGGCTGGTGCGGCTCATGGAGTCGGGCGATCACGAGCCGCTGTGCGCGCTCACCATGAAGGACCTCGACGAGAGCGGCTCCCACGAGTTTCTGAACTGGATGGTGCTGCTGGGTGCCGTCAGCCCGGCCCGGGCACGCGTCCGCTTCTTCGGCGAGATGGGCCGCGTCGACCTCGCCGCCGTCGAGTGGGCGCCGGCATGAGCCGCTACGAGGTCAACGTCCTCCTCTACCGCCTCAAGAAGGACGCGGCCTTCAGGGCCCGCTTCCGCGACGACGCGCTGGCGGCGCTCACCGCCGCCGAGCTCACGGAGGAGGAGCGCCAGGCCTTCGTGCGCTGGGACGCGCGCAGGCTGAACGAGCTCGGCGGCTCGCTCCACCTGCTCATCTCCATCCCCGGGCTCAGCGCGCACTAAGCGCAGCAGCCGAAGGGCAGCGCGCCGCGTGCTCGATTCGCTCGTCGATGTCGTCTGGCGCCTCGGCGCCTGGGGCTACGCCGTCGTCTTCCTGGGCGCCGCGCTGGAGTCGGCCGCCTTCCTCGGCCTCCTCGTGCCCGGGGAGAGTCTCGTCATCATCTCCGGGGTCCTCGCGAACGCCGGCCTCTTCGAGCTGCCTGCGCTGATCCCCGTCGTCGCCGCCGGGGCTGTGGTCGGAGACTCCATCGGATACGAGCTAGGGCGTCGGCTCGGGCGCCCGTGGCTCCTGCGGCGCGGACGCTGGCTGGGGTTTCGCCCCGACCGTATCGCAGCCGTCGACGCGTTCTTCGAGCGCCACGGCGGCAAGGCGGTGCTTATCGGCCGCTTCATCGGCTTCCTTCGGGCGCTGGCGCCGTTCGTGGCCGGCTCGTCGCGGATGCGGTATCTGCAGTTCCTGGCCTACGACGTGACCGGCGCTGTCTTGTGGAGCGTCGCCTGTGTCCTCGTTGGGTACTATGCCGGCGCTGCCTGGCCAATCGTGGAGCGGTGGGTCGGCCGCGCTGGCCTCGTGCTCGGCCTTGCCGTCGTCGCCGTGGCCGCATGGTGGCTCCGGTGGCGGCGTCGTCGCGGGCGTAGCCGGAGAAAAAAGTTGCCCGGTGGACGATGAATCGACCCGTCCACCGGGCAGATGAGCGGCAGGCCTCCAGCCTGCGCGCGTCCCGACTAAGAGCCGGGACCTTGGTACGGCTTCACGGCTCGGCGGAATCGCCGGATGACCGAACCCTGACGACTCCCGCCACGCCCATTGAACGGCACCATCGCGCTTCGGATCAATGAGCCGCGTGCGCCAATTCCCTGAAGCATTCGGCTCCCTTGCGAGGGAGCTGCCTCCCTGCCCGGGCCGGGGCGAGGCGTCCCCACCTGTGGCCTCGGCGCACCGTTGCTCTGGCGCCCAGTTGTCCCGGCGTCGAGCAACCTACCGATCTTCCGACCTTCACTTTTTCCACTCCCGCGGCACCCGCCTTGCATTCACTGCTCCGGGGGTGATGCCGGTGGACTGGCCGATCGCGTCCCCAGGTTGGGATGTCCAGGAGGCGTGGGTTCAGGTGGCAAGCAGCTTGACGTGGGGCGTTATCCTCTGGGCCGGGTGTGCTGCGATCTTCGCGTTGCTGCTGCTGCCGATCGTCGGCCTGGCCGTCCGCAGCCGCCGCTTCTGGTGCCCCCGGGCCCAGCGGGAGGTCGAGGTGGAGTTCGAGGCGCGCGGGCTGATCGGGTTTCGGCGGGCCGTGGCCGTACGGAGCTGCAGCTTGTTCGACCCGCCGACGGATGTGCGCTGCGAGCGCTCCTGCCTCGATCGCGAGGTGAGAGAGCGCGTGCCGACGACACCACCTCGACCGTGGAGAAGGCCATGATCGAGCGACGCCGGCGCCTCCACCGCGCCGCTAGGGCGCCTCGACGACGCCGGCCGTGAGGAGCGAGGTGATCCGCGCTTCGTCGTAGCCGAGGAGATTCGCGAGCACGTCGCGCGTGTGCTCGCCCACGCGATACGGGGCCGGCCCCTGCGGGTGGACCGGCCGGCCGTCGAGATGATAGGGGCTGGCGGTCACGCGCACGCTGCCGCGCCCGGGATGCGGCACGAGCGGGAAGAAGGCCCTCTCGGCCAGGTGGGGCGCCGCGATCACCTCCGCCGGGTGCAGAACCGGCGCGCAGGGGACGCGCGCCTTGTCGAGCACCTCGAGCGCGGCTTCGACGCTCGCAAAGCCGTCGAGCCATCCGCCGATGACCTCGCGGAGAGCCCGCCAGTTCTTGCGGCGCCCCTCCGCCGTCGCGAAGCGGGCATCGCCCGCCACGTCCGGGCGTTGCATCACCGTGAGCAGCCTCGGCCACAGCTCAGGCCCGCCGCCGATCTGGAATGCCAGATAGCGGTCACCGATCTTGTGGACCACCATGTTGGGCCGCGGATTGCCGTGCTCCTCGCCGCCGTTGAGAACCGATCCGAAGGTCACGCTGTCCGAGGCCACCAGCGCCTCCAGCATGGAGACGTCGAGATGGGCGCCGCGTCCCGTGCGCGCCCGCCGCCAGAGCGCGCCCAGGATGGCGGCGGCGGCGTGAGTCGCGGCGAGCATGTCGGCCGCCTGGAGGTTCGAGGCGCGCGGGCTCGCCTCGTCGCCCTGCTCGAGGTGCATGAGGCCGGAGATGGCGTTGGTGATGTGCGCGAAGGCCGGGCGGAGCCGCCAGGGACCGGTCTGGCCGAAGCCAGAGATGGAGCAGTAGACGATGTCGGGTTTCACCAGGCGGACGGCGGCGTAGTCGCAGCCGAGTCGCCCGACCACGCCCGGTGTGAAGTTCTCGATGCAGACGTCGGCGTGGCGGGCGAGGTCGAGGACCACGCGGAGGCCCTCGGGGCGTGAGAGGTCCACCGCCACGCTCTCCTTGCCGGCATTGACGCGGACAAAGTAGGTGCTCTGGTCCTCGCGGCCGGGCTCGAGCTGATGCGGGTTGTGGCGCGTCTCCTCGCCCGGACCCGTGCGCTCGATCTTGATGACGCGCGCGCCCATGTCGGCCAGGAGACGGGTGCAGTAGGGCCCTGCGAGGACGCGGGTGAGGTCGAGGACCAGCAGGCCGCTCAGCGGGCGGGAGTCATCCGGCACGGCGGGGGGCACCGTGTCAGGCCAGGAAGTCGCGGCAGAGCGCTTCCCACATGGTCGCGGACAGCCGGAGGCTCTCGGTGTCGATGCGCTCGTTGTTGCCGTGGAACATCAGCGGGTACTCGGCGTAGGGGATGCGGCGGGAGTGCAGCGCGAATCCGTAGGACGGCACGCCTTTCCATCGGAAGAAGCGCGCGTCGGTGGCGCCGCCGGTGAGCCGCGGAATGATCCTGCTCCCGGGCACGAGCGCCTGCGTCACGCGGGACAGCGCCGCCGCGAGCGGCGTGTCGAGCGGGGTCCGCGAGCCCTCCTGGCCGCGCGGCGTCTCGATCTCCACGCGCGAGGCGAGATCGCCCAGCGCTTCCTTCAGCATGGCGTCAACGTCGAGAGGGCTGACGCCCGGCAGGGCGCGGACGTCGATGTCGATCGCGATGCGGTCGGGGATGACGTTAATCTTGGACCCTCCGTGGACCACGTTGGGCGAGAAGGTCGTGTGCGTGCTGGCGTGGGCCATGCGCGCCAGCCCCAGCGGCTCGAGATGCCGCGCGGCGTCCAGGACCCGGGCCGGATCGGTCAGCGCCGCCTCGAGCTCCTTGGGCAGCTCGAGCTCGGCGACGTAGCGGCGCCACTCGTCGAGGATGATCGCCTTGGGCTGGTACTGTGCCACGCGCCGCACCACCTCAGCCGCGGTGACCAGGGCGTTGTCGGTGCGGAAGGGCATGGAGCCGTGGCCGGGCGTGCCCTTGACCAGGAGCCGCCGCCAGTTGACGCCCTTCTCGCCGACCGTCACAGGCAGCTTGATGCCGGAGGCCGCGGGGATGGGCACGCCGCCACTCTCCGTGATCACGTAGTCCGCCTTGACGGCGTCGAACCTCTCGCGCGTCACGTAGCTGGCGCCGTAGATGCTGCCGGCCTCCTCGTCGGCGACGGCGAGGTAGATGAGCGTGCCGCGCGGCGTGAAGCCGCTCTTCGCGAGCCGCCGGGTGGCCACGGCCATCGTCGAGGTGATGTTGAGCATGTCGGTCGCCCCGCGGCCCCAGACCACGCCGTCCACGACATCGGCGGCGAAGGGGTCGCGCTCCCAGCCGGACGGATTGACCGGCACCACGTCGGTGTGCCCCATGAGCAGGAGCGTCGGCGCCTTGGGGTCGCTGCCTTGGATGCGCGTGATGAGGCTCTCGCGGCCGGGCGCGGCGGCGTGGCGCTCGAACGACAGTCCCGAGCCCGCGAAGTAGGACTCCAGCGCGTCGGCGTTGCGGTCCTCGTGACCCGAGGCGGGCGTGCCGTCGTTCACGCAGGCGTTCCTGATGAGGGTGCGCAGCAGCTCGGTCGCCTCGGTCTCGAGAGTCTTGTCCTCGGTCACGGGATCTCCTCTGTCAGTGACTGCCTGCGAGCCGCGAGAGCGTGGCGTCGGCCTCGGCGACCAGCCGCTCGACCACCTCGCGCGCAGGGACGATCTCGCTGATGAGCCCCGCGCTCTGGCCACAGGCGGCGTGCCCGTTCTCGACATCGCCCTCCTCGCGCGCCCGGATCGCGGCGGGAAATCCGACGCGCTGGGCCTGAAGCGGGAAGGGCAGGATCTCCGCGGTGCGCTTCTCCCACTCACGAGTGAAGTCGTTGCGGATGGCGCGGCAGGGCTTTCCGGTGGCGCCGCGGTGCACCACGGTCCCTTCCTCGTCGATCGCGACGATCTTCTTCTTGTAGTTGTCGTGGCCGTGGGCCTCGTGCGTGGCGATGAAGCGCGTCCCGATCCAGACGCCCACGGCGCCCAGCGCCAGCGCCGCGGCGAGCCCGCGACCGTCGGCGACGCCGCCCGCCGCCACCACGGGCACCGGTGCCACCGCGTCCGCCACCGCGGGGATCAGCACCATGCCGCCGATCCGGCCCGTGTGCCCGCCGGCCTCGTGCCCCTGCGCGATGACCACGTCCACGCCGTTTGCCGCGTGGTCGCGTGCCTGCTTGACGTTGCCGCAGAGGGCCATGACCTTGATGCCGAGCCGGTGGGCCTGGGCGGTGACAGGTCCGGGGTTGCCGAGGCCGGCGATGAGCACCGGCACGCGCTCCTCGAGGGCGACGTCGGTCCAGCCCTTGACCTGGTCGGTGAACTGCGCCGTCTCCTCGCCCACGGTGCGGATCGTCGCGAAGAGGATGTCCACACCGAAGGGCTCCGCCGTCAGGTCGCGCACGCGGCGGATCTCTTCGCGCAGATGCTCGGGCGTCCCGTGGGCCGCGGCGATGACGCCGAGGCCGCCGGCCGCGGAGACGGCAGACGCGAGCGAGGAGCGGGCGACGAAGGCCATGCCAGCCTGGCAAATGGGATAGCGGATCCCGAGGAGGTCGCAGAGCGGCGTGTGAAGCGGAGCGCGTGTCTTCGTGTTCATGGGCGTGTCCTCTCGCGGTTGGCGTGCGGCGGCCACTATCGCACGCGGCGCTGCCGGCGGCAATCAGGGAGCCGGCCGGGCCGGCGGTCAGGCCGGATTCGTCGCGGCTACTGCTCCGCTTAGCCCTTCAGCAGCTCCTCGGCGATGCGTTTGACGTCGCCGGCCTCGACCTGGCCCTTGTGCGTCTTCATGATGTCGCCGACGAGGCGCCCGACCTGCTTGGCCTCGGTGATGCCGAGGGCGGCGAGACGCTCTTTGACGAGCGCCCGCACCGCCGCCTCCTCCATGCCCTTCGGCAGGTAGCTTTCGCAGAACTCCTGCTCGAACCTGAGGCGCGCGGCCTGCTCGGCCCCGCGCTCGCCGAGCTTGTCGTACTCCGCGATGGCCTTTTGGAGCTGCTTGCGGTAGGCGCCGATGACGTCGAGGACGAGCGCGTCGTCGATCTGGCCCGAGAAGCCCTTGGCGGTGCGGCGCTCCTGGAGCCGGGTCTTGAGCATGCGGACGACGTCCGCCGTGCGGCCGGCCTTGTCCTTGATGGCCTGCGTGAGCCGGTTGGTCAGCTCGTCTTCCAGTGCCATGGACTCGCCGCGGCCGGGGCCCTAGGCCGGATTATGCGCGAACAGACGCCCACCCTCACCCCAGCCCTCTCCCTCGCCGAGGGAGAGGGAGCCATTTCGATCCCCTCGCCCCCGAAGGGGGAGAGGGTCAGGGTGAGGGGGCGCACAGGACACGGGAACGGCGTTCATGAATAGTTCACGCTAGGCCGTGGACGCGGCCGCGGTGCCCGCCTTGACGCGGAACGCGAAGACGATCACTGCGATGCCGGCAGCGATGGTGATGATCCCGAGCGTCGGGACATAGGCGAGCATGCCCATCACCGGATGAGTCACGAGGAAGATCCCGATGATCAGCTGGACCAGGCCGAGCAGCGACCCGCCCCAGGAGATGCCGCCCTTGACGCCGGTGATGATGTTCGTGACGCCGTTGAAGATCGCGGCAATGGCGAGGAGGTAGAAGCCGAATGCGATGGTCACGATCGTGCCGAGGATCGGGTGCGCCATGATGATCACGCCCGCCGCGATGCTGAGGATGCCGCCGAAGATGCGCCAGCCGCGGTGCGGGTGATCGCCGTGACGGAGCCCTGTCACGAGGTCGATGACGCCGCCCACCATCCAGAAGACCGCCATGATCTGGACCAGCAGGATGGCGGTGACGGCGGGCTGGAAGAGCAGGAAGAGTCCCAGGATGACCCACGCCACGCCCCATACGAGGAGGAGCACCCAGCCGTGGGATTGCGGGGTCGCCATGATCGTCCCCTCCGTGCTCGTGGTGGTGGGGCGTGAGTCCGGCGGGAGTATAGCATGCGGCCGTGTCCTTGACAGGCAGCGGCGCGAGCGGTTCAATAGCGCGGTCGTCTGCATTCCCCCTATTTGAAGGAGAGTGACGTGCGTGAGAACACGTTGAGAACCATCTGGAAGCGCGGCGAGGCCGCCGTCAACGGGTGGCTGTCCATTCCCTCGGGTTTCTCGGCCGAGGTGATGGCCCACCAGGGTTTTGACTCGCTGACCGTGGACATGCAGCACGGCGTGGTGGACTACCAGGCCGGCGTGAGCATGCTCCAGGGCATCTCGACCACCGGCGTCATCCCGCTGGCGCGCGTGCCGTGGAACGACCCGTCGCGCCTCATGAAGATCCTGGACGCCGGCGCCTACGGCGTCATCTGCCCCATGGTCAACACCCGCGAGCAGGCGGAGGCGCTCGTCCAGGCCTGCAAGTACCCGCCGCGCGGCTTCCGCAGCTGGGGGCCGGTGCGTGCCAGCCTCTACATGGGGATGGACTACGGCGACCGCGCCAACGACGACGTCATCGTGATGCCGATGATCGAGACGGCCGAGGCGCTCAAGAACCTGGACGACATCCTGAGCGTGCCGGGAGTGGACGCGGTCTACGTCGGGCCGTCCGATCTCTCGCTGGCGCTCGGCTGCAAGCCGCGGCTCGACCAGACGGACGCGCCCATCGTGGAGGCGCAGCACGCCATCGTCGAGGCGTGCAAGAAGCACGGCGTCATCGCGGGCATACACAACGCGACAGCCGCCTACGCCGTCAAGATGATCGCCGACGGCTACCAGTTCGTCACGCTCGCGAGCGACAGCCGCTTCATGGCCGCCAAGGCCGCCGAGGAAGTCGGAGTCGTCCGAAAGACGGGGACGAAGGGCGGAAAGCTCCCGGCCTACTAGACATGCCGCCAACGAAGCAGCTGGGCCTTTTTCAGCCGCCTGATGCTCTTTGATGGGGCGCTGCTCGATAGGGCGCGCGCGAATCTTGCCGCCTTCGACCGGCGGGCCGTGGCCACCGAGGGGCGCAAGGCCGCGGCGGTGGCCCTGGTGCTGCTGCCCGACGAGGAAGGGCGCGGCTGCTTCCTGCTGACCAAGCGCGCGCCGACGCTGCGCTCGCACACGGGGCAGTGGGCGCTGCCCGGCGGGCGGATGGACGCGGGGGAGAGCCCGGCACGCGCGGCGCTTCGCGAGCTCGACGAGGAAGTCGGGCTCAAGCTCGGCGCCGGGACGGCGCTCGGGCTGCTCGACGACTACCCGACGCGCTCGGGGTTCGTCATCACGCCCGTCGTCTTCTGGGCCGACGATCCCGGCACGCTCGCGCCGAACCCGGCCGAGGTGGCACGGGTGCACCTCGTGCCGCTCGAAGTTCTCGACGCTCCAGGCGTGCCGCGCTTCGTCAGCATCCCGGAGAGCGACAGGCCGGTCATCCAGCTCCCCATCCTCGGCAGCCTCATCCACGCCCCGACGGCGGCAGTGATCTTCCAGATGCGCGAGGTCGTCAGCCACGGCCGCCCGACGCGCGTGGATCATCTCGAACAGCCCGTGTGGGCGTGGCGGTAAGCCCGCCCCTCGGAAGAGACCCCGCCCCTGCGAGGAGGCAAAGGTCATGGGAAAGCTCGACGGAAAAGTCGCGATCGTGACGGGCGGCGGCACGGGTATCGGGCGCTCCACGGCGCTGATGCTGGCCGCCGAAGGCGCGCGCGTCGTCGTCACTGGCAGGCGCAGGCCGCCTCTCGAGGAGGTCGTGGCCGAGATCACCAAGGCCCACGGCAAGGCGATGGCGCGCGAGGTGGACGTCGCAAAGCCAGCTCAAGGCCGGGCGCTGGCCGAGTGGGTCGGCAAGGAGCTCGGGCGCGTGGACATCCTCGTCAACAACGCCGGGCACTCGAGCAAGGCACGGAACGTCCGCTGGGTCGGGCAGGAGGAGTGGGAGGCCGTGATCGGCGTCAACCTGACGGGGGTTTTCGCACTGACCCAGGCCGTGCTCCCAGGCATGATCGAACGGGGCGGCGGCACCATCGTCACGGTCGGCTCGGTCGCCGCGATGCGGCCGGGGCTCATCGGCGGCGCGCCCTACGGCGCGGCCAAGGCGGGCGTGCTCAACCTCATGGGCCACATCCACACCGTGCTCCGCGACAAGGGCATACGCGCGACCACCGTGATGCCGGCCGAGGTGGACACGCCCATCCTCGAGAACCGGCCGCTGCCGCCCGACGCCGCCGCGCGCGCCACCATGATGCAGCCGGAAGACGTGGCGGCGGCCATCCTCATGTGCGTGACGCTGCCGGAGCGAACCGTGGTCGAAGAGATCGTGCTGAGCCCGACGCGGACCCGTGATCAGACGCGCGACATCCAGATCGCGCGGGATCTCGGAGCGACACCGGGAGCGAAGTAGCGCAGAATGCGGGAACGGCGCTCTTGAAGACCTCACGCTAACTGCGGTAGTCGCGGTGCCAGAGCTCGAGGTATTCGACGGCGTTCCGGCGGATGTCCTCGAGCTCCGCTTCGTCCATCTTCCTGACGGGCTTGGCGGGCACGCCCATGACGAGCCAGCCCGCGGGCACCACCTTGCCGGGCGGCACGACCGCGCCCGCGCCGACCTGGGCGCCCTCCTCCACCACGGCGCCCGTCAACACCACGGCGCCGATGCCGATCCGCACGTTGTCCATGATGGTGCAGGCGTGGACGACGCAGCGGTGGCCGATGGTGACGTTGGCGCCCACGATGCAGGGGAACTGGGGCGTCACGTGGAGGACGGAGTTGTCCTGGACATTGGAGTTGCGCCCGAGCGTGACGTAGTTGTCCTGGTCGCCCCTGAGGACGGTCAGCGGCCAGACGCTTGCGCCCTCCTCGATGGTGACGTCGCCGATGACCTGGGCGGAGGGATCGACGAAGGCGCCTGGATGAACGCGCGGCGTCCGGCCGGGGACGCTCCTGATCATGCGGGCGCCTAGTTCCCCGTCCAGCGCGGCTTCCGCTTCTCGAGGAAGGCGCTCATGCCCTCCCGGAAGTCCGTGCTGGTGTAGGTGAGCGAGATCAGGTCCTCCCCGCCCTCCAGGCGGCGCCGCTCCTGGATGCGCCGCACGGCCTCTTTGGTGACCCTCAAAGTAATCGGCGCGTACGAGGCGACCTCCTCGGCGACGGCCTTGACCCGCGCCTCGATCTCGGCCGCCGGCACGATCTCGTGGACGAAGCCGGCGGCGCGCGCCTCCTCGGCCGTGATGAGCCGCGCGCGCATGATCATCTCCTTGACCCGCGAGGGGCCGAAGAGCTCCACGCACCGCGAGTAGTTCTCCATCGAGAGACAATTGCCCAGCGTGCGCGCGATGGGAAAGCCGAAGCTCGACTCCGGCGTGGCGATCCTGATGTCGCAGACGGCGGCGATGGCGAAGCCCCCGCCCACGGCGTAGCCCTCGATCTGCGCGATCACGGGCTTGCCCACGCGCTCGAGCCGGCCCGTTCGCCGCTCGCCGTCACGCTCGTACTGGATCCCGTCCGCGGCGGTCTTGAAGGTCTTGAACTGGCCGATGTCGGTGCCGGCCACGAAGGCTTTGCCCCCGGCGCCGCGCAGCACGAAGGCCCGGACGGAGTCGTCGGCGTCCACCTCTTCGCAGGCCTGGTAGAGCCGCTCGTACATGTTCCACGTCAGCGCGTTGCGGGCTTCGGGTCGGTTGAAGGTCAGCGTCACCACGGACCCGTCGCGGGTGACGAGGACTTCGTTCTGTTCCGGTGTATTGGTTGCCACGGTCTGGACCTCCGGTCTTGAGGATCGCCGCATCGTAGCACGGCTGACGCGGCGTCGCAGAGCGGGTGACCGAAAGTGCGAGTCGAGGCTGAGCCGTGACGGGCTAAGTGCGCGTGCCTTCAAGCCTGAATCGTCGGCACGAGTCCTGCGCTCTTGAGCGGGCAAACGGGTCTTGGCGCTCCAGCGTCAGACGCGATAGAGAGCTCGAGCACCCCGCCGTTCCCCGCCCGGTGCGCTATACTCCGGCTCCTGGAGCTCGAGCCGCAACGACCCTATCGCTCGGAGGAATCGTCGGTGAAGCTGCTCCGCATCACGCTCGCGTCGGCCCTTCTCTTCGCGAGCGCGACGGAGGCCTTCGCTCTCGGTAAGTCACCTCCGCCAGAGTCACCGCCGAAGGCGGCAGCGCAATCCACATCAGCGGCCCCGGCCGCCGGCAAGCCCGCGGCCTCCGCGCCGCCCGTCCTCCAGCCGGCGCAGCCCGTCATTGCGGTGCCCGAAATCCCCGTGCAGGCCGATAAGCTCCTGACTGCCCTCCGGGCGCTCGAAGATCGCGTGGCGCCCAGCCGCGCCGTTCTCCATATAGAAGCCGGGCTTCCGGCGATGACCCAGCGCATTCGTGACGCTCAGGTCGAGACGAAAGGACAGCTGGAGGTGGAGTCGTCGTGGACGGAGCTGACCAACCTGGCCGACCTCTGGGCCGGCATCCAGGGCGAGCTCCGCGGATGGGCCGACCAGCTGAGGGCCCAGGCGACGGACGTCGGGACGGTCCTCGATCAGCTCGAGGCCCTCGCCGATACCTGGACGCGCACCCGGGAGGAGGCGCGCCGTGCGAAGGCGCCGGCCGCCTTGCTCAAGCGTACCGACGATGCGCTCAGCGCGATCGAGGCGACCCGAGCCCTCGCCTCGGCCCGCCGGGCGGCGCTCCTGACGTTGCAGGTGAAAGCTGGTGAGCAGCTGGCAGTGGTGGAGGAAGGATCCACGCGGGTCGCGCGCGCCATGGCCGCGGAGATGTCCACGCTTCTCGAGCGCGAGCGGCCGACGGTGTGGCAAGCCTGGCGCGAAGGACCAGCCCTGGCCGAGCTGCCGGCGCGCGCGCGAGAGTCAGCGACTCCGCAGCTGGGTGTGCTGGCACGCTTCGCCGCTGAACGTTCCCGGGGCGCGGGGGCCCACGCCGCCGTGCTGGCGGCGCTCGTGATATTCGCACTGGCGGCGCGTCGGCAGATCCGCGGGTGGGAGGCGGCCGGCAGCTCCGATCCCCTGCTCCGCGTCTTCGATATGCCGGTATCGACCGCTCTGATCGTGGCGCTGCTGCTGACCAGCTCGCTCTACGAGAGACCGCCGATGATCGCGCTGAACGTGCTCGGGATCATCATCCTCGTGCCGGTGGTGCGTATTCTGGGCAGGATGACGAAGCCGGCGCCGACCGGGGCGATCTGGCTCGTCGTGATCCTCTTCCTTCTCAGCCGGCTCCGCGACGTCGCCCTGCTGAGCACGCCGGTCCTCGAGCAGTACGTGGTCCTGCTGATGAACGCCGGAGCCGCGGCGGGGCTCGTGTGGCTCTGGCGTCGACGGGCGCTCGTCGTCGGGGGCTACAAGGTACCGGAGCCGCTCGCGTGGCTCGCGATGGGCATGCTCGTGGTCTCGCTCGTGCTCGGGGCGTTCGGGTTCATGCGGCTGTCGCGACTCCTCGGCGGAGGTGTCCTGCGCAGCGCGTACACGGCTCTCGAGCTCTACACAGCGGCGCTGGTCGCGCTGGCGGTGTTCGCGTACCTGCTTCGAGTCTGGCCGCTCGCGCGGCTGCACATGGTGGCGAGCCATCGGCTGCTGTTCGAGCGCCGGGCATCGGTCCTGCTCTTCTGGGCCGTCACGCTGCTCTGGCTCGCCGCCACGCTCCGCTGGTTCTCCCTGCTGGATCCCGCCGAAAGGCTCGCGCTCGCCGTGCTGGACTACCGCGTCGCTCGAGGCTTCGTCAGCCTCTCGATGGGCGACGTCCTCGCGCTCGTGGCGACGATCTGGCTCGCTTTCCTCGTCTCGCGCTTCGTGCGCTTCGCCCTCGAGGAGGACGTCTACCCGCGCGTGCCGCTGGGGCGCGGCCTGCCGTACGCGATTTCGAGTCTGCTCCACTACGCCATCCTGCTGCTCGCTTTCCTCGCGGCCGTCGGTGCGATGGGCGTGGATCTCAACCGCGTCACGCTCCTCACGGGCGCCTTCGGCGTGGGCGTCGGCTTCGGGCTCCAGACCATCGTGAACAACTTCGTCTCCGGCATCATCCTGCTGCTCGAGCGGCCCATCCAGGTCGGCGACGCGATCCAGATGACCGATCTCGATGGTGAAGTCCGGCGGATCGGGATCCGTTCCACGACGGTCCACACCTGGCGGGGCGCCGAAGTCATCGTGCCGAACGCGACGCTGATCTCGGGCAACCTGACCAACTGGACGCTGTCCGACCGTACGCGACGGTTCGAGCTGGCGGTCGGCGTCGCCTACGGCAGCGATCCCCAGCGCGTGATCGAGGTGCTCCGCGAGGCCACGGCGTCGGTGCCCGGCGTGCTCGCCGAGCCGGGGCCGGTCGTGCTCTTCGAGAGCTTCGGCGACAGCGCGCTCAACTTCGAGGTCCGCGCCTGGACGGCCCGCTTCGAGGAGTGGGCCGCGGTCCACAGCCAGGTGGCGGTCGCCGTGAACGCGGCGCTCAAGGCGGCGGGCATCGAGATACCGTCTCCCCAGCGCGACGTCACCCTCCGCTTCCCGATCCCAGAGGAGACCTAGCCGGTGGCTCCACCCGCCCGCACCGTCGGCATCGTGGGGCTCGGCTTCGGCCGCGCCCACATCCCCGCCTTCCAGTCGCAGGGTTGCGAGGTCGTAGCGGTCTGCCAGCGGGACCAGGCCGTCGCGCGCAAGGTCGCCGAGCGCTACGGCGTCCCGCGCGTCTTCGAGCAATGGGAGAAGATGCTCGAGCAGGCCCGCCCCGACATCGTCGTGATCGCCGCCCCGCCCGCGCTGCACCGGGCCATCGCCGTCGAGGCCCTTGCCGCCGGCGCGCACGTGCTCTGCGAGAAGCCGCTCGCGATGGACGCCGCCGACGCGCGCGCCATGGTCGAGGCGGCCCGGCGCGCGGGGCGCACCGCCATGACCAGCTTCAACTGGCGCTTCCCGGCGGCGATGCAGCGGCTGCACGCCATGGTCGAGGCCGGCTTCCTCGGCCGGATCTTCCACGTCAACGTGCGCTGGCTCGGGGCTCGCTGGGCCGACGAGGAAGCCCCGACAACTTGGCGCATGGATCGCGCCCAGGCGGGGCACGGCGCGATGGGTGACATGGGGGTGCACGCGATCGACCTCGTCCGGTGGAGCTTCGGCGAGTTCACGCGGCTCACGGCCCAGGCGGGCATCGCGTACCCGTCGCGCGTCGTTCCCGGAACCGGCAAGACGGTCGACGCCGAGGACTACTGCGCCGTGACGGCCGAGCTGGTCTCCGGCGCCCAGGTAAGCCTGTTCACGAGCCGCGTCGCGCGCGGCACGAGCGAGCAGACGCTCGAGGCCTATGGCACGGACGGGGCGCTCCAGTACCGGCTCGACCGGCAGATGCCCCGCTGGTGGCGGGGCGAGCTGAGGGCCGCGCCGAAGGGAAGCGGGTTTGCGCCCGTCAAGACGCCGGCCGGGGTGCCGAAGAGCGCCGGGGAGGGGGACGCCATGGAGGTCGTCGGCAAGACGACCATCGCGCCGCTCGTGAAGCGCTTCCTCGCCGCTACCCGCAAGGGGCAGAGCCCGTCGCCGTCCTTCGAGGACGGTATGCGATCCCAGGCCGTGCTGGACGCGGTCCTCGAGTCCATTGCGTCCGGCGGCCGGATGGTGTCTATTTAGGGCACACACTCACGACCCTGGGAGGACTTCCGATGGAATTCGAATACTCGAAGAAGACAAAGATGTACATGGAGCAGGTGACGGACTTCATGGGCAAGCACATCTACGCCGCCGAGCCCGTCTTCCAAGAGCAGCTCAACCAGGGGCCGACCCGCTGGCAGGTGCCGCCCATCATGGAAGAGCTCAAGGCCAAGGCGCGCGAGCGCGGGCTCTGGAACCTCTTCCTGCCGGAGAGCGAGCGCGGCGCCGGCCTGACCAATCTCGAGTACGCGCCCCTCTGCGAGATCATGGGCCGCTCTCCCATCGCACCGGAAGCCTTCAACTGCTCGGCCCCCGACACCGGAAACATGGAGACCATCGAGCGGTACGGGTCGCCGGAGCAGAAGAAGGAGTGGTTGCAGCCGCTGCTCGAAGGCAAGATCCGCTCGGCCTTCGCAATGACCGAGCCCCGGGTCGCGTCGTCGGATGCGACCAATATCGAGTCCTCGATCACGCGGGACGGCGACTCCTACGTGATCAACGGGCTCAAGTGGTGGACCTCGGGCATCGGCGATCCGCGCTGCAAGGTCCTCATCCTCATGGGCAAGACGGACGCGAAGAACCCGGACAAGTACAAGCAGCAGTCCATGATCCTCGTCCCGCGCGACGCCCCCGGCATCACGGTCGTCCGCATGCTGACCGTGTTCGGCTTCGACGACGCCCCCCACGGCCACGGGGAAGTCCTCTTCGAGAACGTGCGGGTGCCCGTCTCCAACATGCTGCTGGGCGAGGGCAGGGGCTTCGAGATCGCGCAGGGACGGCTCGGGCCCGGGCGCATCCACCACTGCATGCGCCAGATCGGCGTCGCCGAGCGCGCGCTGGAGCTGATGTGCCGGCGGTCGACCAAGCGCATCGCGTTCGGCAAGCCGCTCGCGGACAACGACATCACGCTCGAGCGCATCGCGCAGTCGCGCATCGAGATCGACCAGGCGCGACTCCTCGTGCTGCACGCGGCCTACATGATGGACACGGTGGGCAACAAGGCCGCTCGGCAGGCCATCGCCGAGATCAAGGTCGCCGTGCCCAACATGACGCTGGCCGTGGTCGAGCGCGCCATGCAGCTCCACGGAGGCGGCGGCGTCAGCCAGACGTTCCCGCTGGCCTCCATGTGGGCGCACTCGCGCACGCTCCGCTTCGCCGATGGCCCGGACGAAGTGCACCGGCGCCAGATAGGCCGCCTCGAACTCCGCAAGCACGCGTAACAGTCTCCCCCTCACGCTACCCTCTCCCCCTCACCCTACCCTCTCCCCCACTGGGGGAGAGGGAGCCAAGACGAAACCTTCTCCCCCTCGACGGGGGAGAGGGCCGCATTGCGAGCCGAGACGCTCGCCTCGAGCGGTGAGGCGAGGCCTGAGTTTGATGAGGGGAGCTAGAACTGCAGGATCGCGACCCCCGCTACCGTCACGAGGGTTCCAGTGACCGCGCGCGTGGTCAGGCGCTCTCCGAGGAAGATCAAGCCGAGCGGGATGGCGAAGAGCGGCGCCGTCGAGGACAGCACCGCGGCGACGGCCACGTCGGCCAGCTTGACGCCCGTGACGAAAAGGACCGAGCTCACCGCGGTGACCGCGCCCAGAAGCGCGACGCGCGCCAGCACGCCTCGGTTCACGCCCGCGATCTGGGACGGAGCGCCCCAGCCCCACGGCGTGGCCAGGAGCAAGAGGCCGGCGAGGGGCAGCCTGACGGCCTGAGCCGTGACGGCGTCGAGCGACCCCATGGCGGGCTTGAGCACGAGCAGAGAGACGGCCCAGGCGCCGGCGGCGGCCGTCGCCGCGGCCAGGCCCAGCCGGGTGTGCCCCCGGCGCGAGCCGTCGGCGGGGCGCGTCAGGACTATGAGCGCGAGCCCCGAGAGCGTCACGAGCGAGCCGGTGACGACTCTGGCGGTGATGGGCTCGTCGAGGAAGACCGCGGCCAGGATTGCCCCCATGAGCGGGTAGGTCATGGACACCGTCATGGCGCGCGCCAGGCCCAGGAAGCGCGCGCTCTCGAAGAACAGGACGTCGCCCACCGCGATGGCCAGCACGATGGAGACGGCGAGCAGCGCGAAGGTGCCCGCCGACATGCCGCCCAGCTTGGCGAGCCCGCCCACGGCCAGCACCCAGACCAGGATCAGCCCGCCGCCCATCAGCGAGCGCAGCACGCTGACGGTGACCGAGGACAGCGGCGGGGAGACGGTGCGGACGAGGAGGCTTGTCACCGCCCAGGTCAGTGCGGAGCCCAGCGCGCAGAGCGCGCCTGCTGCCTGCGGGGAGAGGAAAGTCACGCTGGTTGGTTACGATACCAGACGCCGTATTATGCGCTAAGGTATTGGGCCGATGGCTCCCTCCGATCCACGCGCTGAGTTGAGCGTGCTCGAGAGCATTCAGCGGCGGGTGCTCTGGCTCGCCGCGCTCGCCGTGCATCACGCCAACACGCGCCCCAACCCCGACGGCACCAAGGTCGGCGGCCACCAACCCTCGTCCTCGTCCGTGGTCACCCTCATGACCGCGCTCTACTTCGGCGCGCTTCGGGCGGGCGACGTGGTCGCGACGAAGGCCCACGCCTCGCCCGTGCTGTACGCGATCGAGTATCTCCGCGGCCGTCTCAATGCCGACGATCTTCGGAGCCTCCGAGTGCTGGGCGGGCTCCAGGCCTATCCGAGCCGCAGGAAGAACCCCTCCATCATCGATCTCTCGACGGGCTCCATGGGGCTGGGCGCGGTGACGGCGACGTTCGCCGCGCTGGCGGGACGCTATATCAGCGATCACTGGGGCCCGCGCCCCCCGGGCCGCTTCATCGCAATGGTGGGGGACGCCGAGCTGGACGAGGGCAATGTATGGGAGTCGCTCCTCGAGGAGCACGTGGCAGGGCTGGGCAATCTCCTCTGGATCGTGGACATCAACCGCCAGAGCCTCGACCGCGTGACCCCCGACGGCCGGCGGCGCCAGATCGCTGAATGGTTCGGCGCGGCCGGCTGGCGCGTCATCGAGCTACGGTGGGGGCGACAGCTCCAGGCCCTCTTCGCCAGGCGCGGTGGGGATCGCCTCCGGGCGCGCCTCGAGACGATGGCGAACGCGGAGTACCAGGCCCTCCTGCGGCGTCCCGCAGGCATGGTGAGGAAGGCGCTCGTCACGACGCCCGGCGGGCAGGTGGACGGAGCGCTGGACCGCGCCCTGGGAAATCTCTCTGACGAGGCGCTGGCCGCCGCCGTCGCCGACGTGGGAGGGCATGATCTCTCGCTGATTCTCGACGCCCTCGAGGAGGCCGGAAAAGAGCGCGAGAGGCCGTGCGTCATCCTGGCGCAAACCATCAAAGGCTGGGGACTGCCGCTGGCGGGCGATCCCATGAACCACGGAGCGCTGCTCACCGCGGCGCAGATGGAAACGTTGCGCGAATCGCTGGGAGTGCCCGCGGGCGGGGAGTGGGATGCGTTCCCGGAGTCGAGCTCCGAGTCGCGCTGGATCAGTAGCCGTCCCGCGCCGTTCTCGATGCCCGCGCTGCACGGCGAGGCGATCGTCATTCCGGAGAGCCTCGACGAGAGCTATCCGGCGCAGGCCTCGAGCCAGGAGGCCTTCGGCCGCGCCCTTGGTAAGCTCGCCCGCCTGCCCGCAGGCGAGCGCATCGTCACGCTCTCCGCCGACTGCGCCGTGACGACGCACCTGGCCGGGTGGATCAATCGCAAGGGCGTCTGGGCGCCGCAGGCGAGGCCCGACTACTTCGCGGAGACGCCGCAGGCCGTGCAGTGGAAGCAGTCACCCGCGGGACGGCACGTGGAGCTGGGCATTGCCGAGCACAACCTGTTCCTGGCGCTGAGCGCCTTCGGCCTCTCGCGCGAGCTCTTCGGCGTGCCGCTCCTGCCCATCGGCACGCTCTACGACCCGTTCATCACGCGCGGCCTGGACGCCCTCTACCACGCGCTCTACGCCGGCGGGAAGTTCATCGTGGTGGCGACGCCCTCGGGAGTGAGCCTCTCGCCGGAGGGCGGGGCGCACCAGTCCGTCATCACGCCGGGCATCGGCATCGCGCTGCCCGGCATCGCGTACTACGAGCCCGCGTTCGCGCTCGAAGTCGAATGGGTGCTGCTGGAGGCGCTGCGCTCGATCCTCGACCGCGCGGCAGGAGAGAGCTTTTACCTGCGGCTGTCCACCAAGCCCGTGGACCAGTCTCTGGCAAAGCCACCGAGCCCGGAGTATCGAAGCGCCGTGCTAAGAGGCGCCTACCGTCTCATCGACGCGCGCGGCGAGCCCGGCTGGGATCCCGAGGCCAATGCCGTCCATCTCTTTGCCGCGGGCGTCATGGTGCCGGAAGCGGTGGAAGCGACGCGCACTCTCCGCGCGGAGGGCGTCCTCGCCAACCTCTTTGTCGTGACGAGCCCGGACAGGCTCTACCGGGGCCTTCGCGCCCCGCGCCCCTACCTCGAGGAGCTGGTGACAGGCGAGGAGGAAGGCGTGCCCGTCGTCTCAGTCCTCGACGGCCACTCTCACGGCCTGTCATTCCTGGGCTCAACGCTCGGCGTCCCGCAACTCGCGCTCGGCGTGGACCACTTCGGCCAGTCGGGAAGCCGCCGCGACCTCTACGCCCACTACGGCATCGACGCCCTCGCCATCGCGCGCGCCGCCCTCACCCTGCTGGGGCGCGCTCGCTAGCCCTGGACTATTGATGAGCGCGTTCTTGCCATTGGAAACACCCCCTCCGGCGGCGAGGGGACCCGCATGACTCCCTCTCCCTCTGTGGTGTCGGCTGGATGCCGTGCTTGGGCTGCCTTCTCATGTGGCCCCCAGCGAGGCGATGGCGACATGACCGCCCATCGCTTGTCCGTGGATGATCGTCCACCGCGGCCGGCCGACCTCACGGATGAAGAGATCCCGAACCTGCAGCGTGTCCTCCAGGAACCAGTCCGGGCGGTAGCCATCACTGCGAAAGCTCGAGGCTGCCCATGCGTAGCCGTTCGCCGCCAGGTGCGGGGCGAGCGGCGACTGCTCAGTGCCCCTGTAGGCGTGGGCGAAGATCACGAGGCCGCCGTTCCAGGCGGCGGGCACCTCGATCACGTAGCGCCCGCCCGCGTACGTCCCGCGCCGGCTGATGGGACCGCCATCGTCGGCCGGCGCCGTCGAGAGCGCTGCACTCGTGGCAAGCACGAGAAGCGCCGCGACGAGCGCGAGACGCCCCGAAGTCGGCATCATGGTCCTCTAGCGTGAATTATTCATGAAGGCCGTTCCCGCGTCCTGCACTCCCCCTCACCCTGATCCTCTCCCCCTCCGGGGGCGAGGGGATCGAAACGGCTCCCTCTCCCTCGGCGAGGGAGAGGGCCGGGGTGAGGGTGGGCGCCTGTTCGCGCATAATCCGGGCTAGGACAACACGGCGGTCGGCACTAGCTCAAGCCCGCGTTCAGGGGGGTCGGCGCTTCGCGTTCGGGCTTCCTCGCAGCTAGGTAGGCGACGGCTTCCCGCACCACACCGTGACCAGCCTCCACCCGCGGCCGCACGTGTGTCTCGTAGCGCGTCGCCTCCTCGGGCGTGAAGAGCTCGGCCATCGCCTCACCGAGCGAGGGTATGTTCGGGTTACCGGGGATCGAGATGACCCGGTCCCATGGCTGGCGCGTTGCAGGCCGCACGAAGATATGCAGAGCGAGGTGGATATCGACGAAGCCCGTGGCCTCGCAAAGAGCGACGAGACCGTGCTCGTCGAAATCAAGCATCGGATCGGAGTCCGGAGGCTGGAGCCGCCGATAGAAGTCGCGCAGGCGCTGGGCGAGATCGGACACAGGGGTCACATCAAATCGCCATGCGTCCAGGCCGTAGCGGTTGATCGGCTCGAACAGAGAGATCTGGCCCCCCGGCTTCAGTACGCGATGGAACTCGCGAAAGGCCGCCGCCTTGTCGGCCACGTAGATCAAGACCGATCGAGTGGTCACCGCGTCGACGGTGTCGTCGGCGATCGGCCGGAGATCCTCGGCACGAGCCTCCACGAACTCACAGCGCTCGCTCATGGCCATCTGAGCCGCCAGGGATCGACAATAGTCGAGCAGCGACCGGGAGATATCACTGAAGATTACGCGTCCATTCGGACCAAGCCGGTCGAGGGCACCGAAGCCGATGAGACCGTCACCAGCACCCACGTCGAGGAGTACGGCACCGTCGCCGAGTTTGAGGCGGTGGTTGAGGACGCCGTCACGCACCTCCCGGAGCTTGTCGAGGTACTCCTTGGCATACTCGGCGTCACCGCCGAACCGGCTCTCGAGCAGCCAACGCAGGATGTCTTGGCCATCTTCGATCGCGGCGAGCTCGATTGCCCGGTCTCTGGCACGAGACTCAGTCAGCCTTCCCCAAATATCGTAGATGCCTGAGAGCTTGTCGTAGACGGGCCCGATTTCGTCTTGGGAAACCATTGCGTCGAGCTTTCCTTCCGACAAAATGGGCTTGTCCCTGCAGCAGGAAATGCCAAAACGGAGAAACGATAAGTTCATGGCTGGGCTCCTCATGTTACAAGCCCAACGCTTGCGCTCAGCGGCGTGCGCTGCACGTCCGCTGCAAAGCTGGGTTAGGCTGTCCGGATGAAAGCCAACGATCTTGGTATGACATAAGTCGTGAATACTGCTCGCGTATCCAAGTCGGGGGCGGGCTGCCGCGGGGCGGTTAACCCTTCTCGGCGAGTGCTTGGAATACGACGAACCGCCTTTCACGCAGGTTCCGGATGTTGTTCGCGAACTTCGTCTTCGCAGTATCGCCCATCAGCAGGTGAAGCCCGAGTGGCGGTGGGCCCGACACCTTCAGTTTCTCGATGGCTGCGACGAACCAGTCGAGGGACGGCTGGCTCTTGTCCGCCCAATCGTGGATGACGTAGCCGAGATCTTCGAGGATTTGCCTCACCTCCCCGGGCGCAGCAAGAAAGCTGATCGACGCATCTTCGGCCCAAGGTACCGGGTAATGCAGCGGGCCTCCATCGCCTAGAAAGATGTCGTGGAAGAGCAGGAGTCCTTTGGGGCGCGTCACCCGACCGATCTCGTGATAGAGCGCGCGCTTGTCGGCGATGTTCATCTGCACATGCTCAGTCCAGACGACGTCGAAACTGCCCTCGTCGAAAGGCATGTCCAAGGCGCTTGCCTGTCGGAATGCGACTCTATCCTTCAGCCCGACCATGTCTGCGAGGGCGTTGGCCACATCCACATATTCTTGGGTGAGATCTATCCCGGTGACCTGACACTGATGCTCAGCGGCCAGGTAGCGCGCGGAACCCCCAAGACCACATCCTACGTCCAGCACGCGAAGGCCTGGGTGGAGCGAGGCGCGACGTGCCAGCTCGACCGTGGCCTCGCGTCCGCGGATGTGAAACGCATCAACCGGTGCGAGGTCGGCGGGTGCCAGCCGAGCCAGATTCTTTCCTGTTTCACGTAGCGCGCCGAGGATCGAATCGAGGATCCGTCCGCGACCATAGTGTTGCTCGACATGCTCTCGTACGCTGCTCATGGGCCTCCTCCTTCCCGTTGAGGCTGCAGTGGCGGTTTCCACGACGCCGAACGCTCGCGGTGAGCGGCCGGAGTGCGAGCAACGCGAGTACCCGGGGATCTTCCCTCGGTCTTGTTGACACGGCATCATTCACCGACTCGAGCCCGCGATCAGCTGTGCCTCCGTCATTGGGAAGGACCTCGTCTCGTCCCGGTTGCCTGCTTCCGCGACTGTGCCCTCTGCGCGTCGCCACCTAACGTACCGCTCATGCAGGCTTGACGCCTGCGGCCACCAGCACCTCGGCTGGCGCGATAAATCCCGTTGCGGTTTCAAAGGTCCTGAACGTCTCTGCCACCTCCGCCCAGGCAGCCACGCGCACGGCCTCGGGGCGGTCACTGAGGACGGCCCGATAGGCGCCAAATGCCTCCTGCATCATCGCCAATGCCTGCGCGGCGGATGGCATCCGCAACGCCACGGCCACAGTGCGCTGCTCGAGGCCCACGAAGCCGCTGTCGACAAATAAGCGCTCGAGCATGCCGGGAGCGCCAAGCGCGAAGATCCCGGGTTGTCTCAGTGCCGGCGGCGTCTTCCCAGCGTGGCGCAGCAGGATCTGCATGGGTTTGGCCATAAGCGGATTCGCGGCAGGCGTGGTGAACACGACAACCGCGACCTTGCCACGAGGCCGCAGCGCGCGCCGCACTGCCCGAAGCGCTTTCGATGGGTCGCTAAAGAGCATCAGGCCGAGACGACAGATGACGGCATCGAAGCTCTCAGCCGCAACGTCAAGGTCTTCGGCAGCACCAGCGAGCGTCGTGACATTGGTAAGACCAGCGGCGCGAGCGTTCTCCTGCACATGGTGCAGCATCGTTGCGGCAATGTCGCTCGCGACGACGTGCCCCTGTGCGCCAACCCGCTGGGCAGCACGCAACGCCTGGCTTCCTGCGCCACTGGCAAGGTCGAGCACTCGGGCACCGGCGTCGACACGCGCCATGGTGAGCATGGCCTCGGTGGCAGGCTCCATCCAAGTGGCGATGGTCGCTTCCCAGCGTGCCCAACCGGGAGCTGCGCCTTCCCACTGTGTACGGATGTCTGCCGTCTGCATGTCTTCCTCCTCGCAATCCAGCTCTTGGGTTGATGTCTTGTCCAATACTGATGCCGAACGCTGGCGCTCACCGGCCGGAGCGAGCAACGCGAGCCCCGGTCCGGTGCAGCGCCTTGTTCGGCGATCTACTCCCAGAACTTCCACCATGATCTCGCGCCGTGGTGATACAGAAAGAGGAGCGCGCTCAGCGCCTGGTTCTGGGTCGACGCCGCCACGTTGCCATCGACGGCGAGCGAGCTGAGGAATGTCGTGACTTCAGGGGGCCCATCTCGGCCGGATGGCGCTTGCCGTGGAAGAAGATGAAGCGGCGGATCCATGCCAGGTAGGCAGCCTCGGTGCGCCGGCTGTAGCGGCGGACGCGGGCGGCGTCCCGGACGCGGTCGAAGAGTCGAGGCGGGCGCGCGGGTGATGGGTCGGGCTCACGCACCGCCCGCATGGCGCCAGCCGCGCATGCATACTGGACCCCGGCCTGCGCCCCAACACTCACGTCGCGGAGGATAGCGTCTTCCCCTGACGGGCTCAAGTGTCACGGGACCAATACAGTGACTGTTCCCTCTATGCCAGCGTGATGTCGAGCCAGCCGAGCGGCGTGACGACGGCGCGCTCGTCCTGGCGCAGCACGACCGTGGTAGTGGACGATTCGAAGAGGGCGGGCCCCTTGACCTCGAGCCCCGGTCGCGCGGCGTCGCTGGTGACGGCCGAGGAGGAAGGCGTGCCCGTCGTCTCGGTCCTCGACGGCCACTCCCATGGGCTGTCGTTCCTGGGCGGAGCGCTCGGCGTTCCCCAACTGGCGCTGGGCGTGGACCATTTCGGCCAATCGGGAAGCCGCCGCGACCTCTACGCCCACTACGGCATCGACGCCCCAGCCATCACACGTGCCGCCCTCACCTTGCTCGGCCGCGCTCGCCCTCCGGCCGATCGGCGACCGGCCTCCCCACCGTCAGAGCCTCCCGCAGAGCCGGGTCGAGGTCGTTGAAGGCGGAGTCCGGCTGTACTCCCAGCGCGTCGAGCAGCTTGCTGAAGAAGCAGCGGGCCGCTGCCGTGGCGGCCACGTCGAAGATCTCCTCGTCGCGGTAGCCGTGAGTCCTGAGCAGGTCGACGTCCGCGGAGGTGATGCGGTCCGCGTAGAGAGCCACCTTCTCCGCGAACGCCATCATGGCGCGCTCGCGAGGCTCGAGAGGAGACTCGGGCTCACCCTTGACGATCGCGGTCACGAGCGGCGCATCGAACACCTTGCTCGCAAGCACGCTGCCGTGCGCCAGGGCACAGTACGAGCTTCGTAGGGCGCGGGCGGCGGCAAGCGTGGCCAGCTCGTAGCCGCGAACAGGAAGGTTGGACTGGATGGATTTCAGCAGAGCCGTCCAGCCGTCCAGCACGCCCGGCCTCAGGCTGAAGGCCTGTGCCCAGTTCGGAACGTAGCCGAACCGGCCGTGCACCTGCTGGTACATCTCGCGCACCGGACCCTCCGCGTCGGATGGTGGAGTCGTGCGAATGAACGCCATGTCATCCTCCCGTCGGGCGGCTTCCTGACTAGGCCAGGGAGATGTCGAGCCAGCCGAGCGGCGTCACGATGGCGCGCTCGTCCTTGCGCAGCACCACGGTTGTGGTCGAGGACTCGAAGAGCGCCGGTCCCTTGACCTCGAGCCCGGGCCGCGCGGCGTCGAGGTCGTAGACCGGCACGTCGATCCAGCGCCCGAGATAGGCGCGGCGGCTCTTGGGCTGCGACTCGGCGCGGCCCCCACCGGCGCCGGGGCGCTCGGCAGGGAGGCTCGGCAGCTCGCCCACCACGGCCACGCGCGCGTTGACCAGCACGACCTCCTGGCCGGGCGCGCTGTAGGTGTAGAGATCCTCGTGACGGCGGTGGAAGCGCTCGACGACGCGGTCCATGAGGTCCGTGGAGTCGATGCTCGATCGCTCCCTCACCCTACCCTCTCCCCCTCCGGGGGCGAGGGAATCGATGCCATCGAGCGGAACGGTGATCTCGAAAGTCTGCTCGCCGTAGCGCATGTCCACGGCGCGGCTCACGCGGACCTTTCCTGCGAAGTCAGAACCGAGCCGCTTCCGGCCTTCCGCCTCCATCTGGGCGAAGAGCGCGCGGAGTCGCGCCCCGCCGATCTTGCGCGCCTCGCCGACGTGGGTCAGCACGAGCTCGTGGCGGAGATCGGTGGCCAGCATGCCCCATGCCGAGAGGACGGCGGCGACGCGCGGGACGACCACGCGCGATATCTCGAGCATGCGGGCGACTTCGGTGATGTGGAGCCCCGCCGCGCCGCCGAAGGCGAGCAGCGCGAAGCGGCGCGGGTCGGCGCCGCGGCGCACCGACACGAGGCGGATGCCCTCGGCCATGTTGGTGTTGACCACGCGCTGGATGCCCTCCGCCGCCGCGACCGGCGTGGTGCCGAGGCGCTTCGCCACGGCGCCGACGGCGCTCTCGGCCGCCGCGGCATCGAGGCGCGCGCGTCCGCCGAGGAAGTTGGCGGGGTCGAGGAAGCCCAGCACCAGGTTGGCGTCGGTGACAGTGGCCGCGGTGCCGCCCAGGCCGTAGCAGGCGGGCCCCGGAACCGCGCCGGCGCTCTCCGGCCCGACGTGGAGAATGCCGCCGGCGTCGACGTGCGCGATCGACCCGCCGCCGGCGCCCAAAGTGTGGATGTCGATGGCTGGCAGCGCCACCTTGCTCGGCCCGACGGTCTTGTCGCCGGTGAGCTGGGGTAGGCCATCCTGGATGAGCGCGATGTCGGTGGAGGTCCCGCCCATGTCGAAGGTGATGAGGTTCCCCGTCTCCAGCAGTCTCGCCGCGTGCTGGCTGCCCGCGATTCCGCCGGCCGGGCCCGAGAGCACGGCGCCCGCGGCGAGCCTGACGGAGTCCGCGACGCCGGCGACGCCGCCGTGGGACTGCATGACGAGGAGCTGGCGCCGATAGCCGCCGGCCTTGAGGCGCTCTTCGAGGCGCCCTAGATAGACGGCCAGCGCCGGGCCGACGTAGGCATTGACCACCGTCGTGCCGAAGCGCTCGTACTCCTTGATCTGGGGCAGAACCTCAGACGAAAGCGACACGTAGACACCGGGGAGGAGCCGCTCGAGGGCGCGTCGCGTCGCCTGCTCGTGGCGCCCGTCGCGGTAGGCGTGGAGATAGCAGACGGCGACCGACGTGACGCCGTCGCGCTTGAGCCGCGCGATGGCCGCCTCGAGCGAGCGCTTGTCGAGCGGCGTCCCAACCTTGCCGTCGAAGCGCATGCGCTCTCTCACGCCGAGGCGCCGCGCTCGCGGCACGAGGTGGCGAGGCGGCGGCATGCGCAGGTTGTAGCGGTCGTCCTTGAGCCCCTCGCGCATTTCGATGACGTCGCGGTGACCTTCGGTGGTGAGCATGCCGGCTTTCGCGCCCTTGCGCTCGAGGAGCGCGTTGGTGGCGACCGTCGTGCCGTGCACGATGAAGTCGGTGGCCGCCAGCAGCGATCGGGGATCGATACCGAGGTCCGCAGCGAGGAGACTCAAGCCCTCCATGACCCCGATGGATGGGTCCTTCGGAGTCGAGGTCGATTTGGCGATCGTGACCCGCCCGTCCTGATCCACCGCCACGAGGTCGGTGAAGGTGCCGCCGACATCTATCCCTATGCGGTACACGTCAGCGGCTCCGTCGCTTCCGACGTCGCGATCCATTCCCGCCGGTGACGAAGCCGTTCTCGAGGTCGGAAGCGCGAGCCTCCGCCCGGCGCTCGGAGGGCTTGCCCCAGCCGCCACCGCCCGCCGACACGATGTCGAATACGGCGCCCGGCGGAATGGGCACCCCGACCTCCTTGGTCTTGAGCACCCGGCGCCTGCCGCCCGCCAGCAAGACGTAGCGGTGTGGCAGTCCGTCCTTGCCGCCGAGGAGACCGTAGGACGGGTGTCGCACGCCGTCGCCCGCGGTGTTGCCCTTGGCAAGCTCGGTCGTCTCCATGCGGAGCCTGAGCACCGAGCCCACGCCGCCGCGGAACTTGCCGTCGCCCGAGGAGTCGGGCCGGAACTCGTGGCGCTCGAAGAAGAGCGGGAAGCGCGCCTCCGCTACCTCGACGCTGCCGAACTTGATCCCGCCCGCAGCCTGACCCTCGCCGGCGGTCTCCCAGCCGTCGCCGGCGGAGGAGGCGCCGCCGCCGCCGCGGGCCTGGAAGAGGTGCCAGATGAACGGGCGGTGGGTGCGCGGGTTCCTGCCCGAGATAGCGATGCGGAAGCGGCGAGACCAGCCGGCCATCGCGCGCTCTGGGCAGGCTCCGGCGAGCGCCTTGATGACGGCCTCGGCGATCTCCTGGGCACAATGATTGGTAGCGAGGGTCACCGGCGCCGGCGGGAAGGGCCAGACGATGGTGCCCTGCTTCGCCTTGATCTCGACGGGACGGAAGGTGCCCTCGTTTTTCGGGATGCGAGGGTCGATCAGGTAGGCCAACGCCATGTGCACCGCGGAGACCGTGTTCGGGTACGAGGAATTCACGAAACCGATGACCTGGGGGTCGCATTGGGTCAGGTCCACGATCAGCGAGTCATCCTTCTTCGTCACCGTGGCGCGGATCTTGATGTCCTCGATGCCATGGCCGTCGTCGTCGAGGATGGAGAGCCCGCGATAGACGCCGTCCTTCCAGGTCCGGATGCAGGAGCGGCTCTGGCGCTCGGCGCTGTCGAGGACCAGGCCCACGGCTGCCGTCGCCGTCTCGATGCCGTACTCCTCGACCAGCTTCAGGAGGCGCCGCTCGCCGACACGCGCCGAGCCCAGCATGGCGCGGAGGTCGCCCAGGAAGTCGTCCGGGTGGCGGACATTGGTCGCCACCATCTTCATGACGTCGTCACGCAGCAGGCCCGCGTCGTAGAGCTTGAGCGGCGGGATGCGGATGCCCTCCTGCCAGATCTCCGTCGCGCCCGGGTTGTAGGCACCGTGGGTGGCGCCGCCGATGTCGCTCTGGTGCGCGCGGTTGATGGACCAGAAGGCCAAGCGCTCGCCCACGAAAACCGGCAGCAGCACGGTCAGGTCGGGCAGGTGATTGCCACCGTGGTACGGGTCGTTGAGCAGGTAGACGTCACCGGGACGGATGCGCCCGGCGAAGTCTTCCGCGACCGCCTTGACCGCCCAGGGCAGGGCGCCCACGTGGATCGGCACGTGCTCGGCCTGCGCGGCGAGGCGGCCGTGGCCGTCGAAGACGGCTGTCGAGAAGTCGCGGCTCGAGTTGAGGATCTGCGAGTAGGCGGTGCGGAGCATCGCCTCGCCCATCTCCTGGACGATGGACTCGAGGCGATGCTGGATGACCGAGACCGTGATGCGATCTGGCGTCATAGAGCCTCCGTCCCGACTGTACATCAGCAAAGGCTCCGCGGTATACTCCCCCGCGCCAGGGCCCCGTGAGGCGAGGCATGTGCTTCCCATCGCTGTCAAAGGAGACGCGTGTATGGGTCAGACCCGCCGGCAGTTCCTGAAGACCACGGCAGTCGGTACCGGCGCCGCCGCGGGCGCCGTGAGCTTCCCGATGGTGTCGCGCGGCCAGACGAAGAAGCTGACCGTCTGGTGGAACCGCGGCTACTACAAGGAAGAAGACGAGGCGATGTTGAAGATCGCCGAGGACTTCCGCAAGGCGAAGAACGTCGACCTCGACATCTCCTTCACCATCCAGGAGGACCTCCGCAACAAGATCATCAGCGCGCTGACGGCGAGGCGCGGCCCCGACGTGGCATTCTGCTTCTATAACGACTGGGAGATCATGCCCAAGTACGCCTGGGAAGGCCTCCTCGTCGACACCAGCGACACCATCAACGAGCTCAAGCCGCGTTACATCGAGAAGTTCCTCGAGGTCGCCTACTGCTATGACAACAAGGCCAAGAAGCGCGCGTACTACGGCGTGCCGATCGAGGCCCAGACCATGCATATCCACTACTGGAAGGATCTCGTGAAGGAAGCGGGCCTGTCGGACGACCCGGCCAAGATCCCCATGAAGTGGGACGAGTACTGGGCGTTCTGGAAAAAGGCGCAGGACAACCTCCGCAAGAAGGACCCGGCCAAGTACGCCAAGGTCTACGGCATCGGCATGACCGAGTCCTCCAGCGCATCCGACACCATCTACAACTTCGAGATGGCGCTCCTGACCTTCAATGGGCAGGTGTTCTCGAACGACGGCAAGGTCGTGGCCGACGAGGCGAAGAACCGGGAGGCCATCGTCAAGTCGCTCAAGTTCTTCGGCGACATGTTCACCTCGGGCTACGTGCCCCCGGACACGCTCAGCTGGTCGGACGGCGACAACAACGCCAACTTCCACTCGAAGTCCATCGTCATGACCCCCAACCCCTCGGTCAGCATCCCGGCGCACCACTACTTCAACGCGCCGGACAACTACTTCAACAAGAGCGCGACCATCGAGTGGCCGGACGGCCCCGACGGCCGCAAGCCCACGTACATGATCGCGGTCAAGACCGTGCTCTTCCCGAAGGACTCGGCCAACAAGAACCCCGAGCTCGCCAAGGAGTTCGTCAAGTTCGTGGTCGACCCGAAGCGCTTCACCGAGTACGTCAAGGGCGCCAACGGCCGCTGGTTCCCGGCTTTCAAGGATGTCGCCAGCGACCCCTTCTTCTCGCGCGGCCAGGTGGGCAAGGGCGGCGAGAAGGATCCCCATCTCCCGACCGTGACCAAGATCTACCTCGAGCGGAACACCAAGGTCTTCGAGCACTGGAAGAACCCGGCGAACTCGCAGATCTACGCCGAGAACGTCTGGGGCAAGGCCATGTCGCGGATCAACGTGGACAAGTGGTCGCCCGAGAAGGCGGCCGACGAAGCCATCGGCCGCGTCAAGACCATCGTCGCTCAGTGGCGGTAGCCTCACTCGTAGCGCGATCGACGGCCGCGGCGGCAGGGGTCCTGTCGCCGCGGTCACGCAACCTGCCGGGGCTCCTCTTCTCGCTGCCCCTGCTGGGGCTCTTCGCCTGCTTCGTCGTCTACCCGCTCTTCTTCGTGGCGACGCGGATCTTCGATCGCTACACCTACGAGGTCCTGTTCAACGATCCGGTCTACGTCCAGACGATCGTCAACACCATCGTGTACGTCGGCATCGCGGTCAACGTGAAGCTCTTCCTGGCGCTCCTGCTCTCGGCCGTGCTCGACTCCGAGGGCAAGGCGACCCGCTTCCTCTCGGCCATCTTCCTCCTGCCGTGGGCCATCCCCGTGCTGCCGGGCATACTGTCGGTCCGGTGGATGATGTCCTCGCAGTGGGGCATCCTGAACCTCATCAGCGAGGACCTGGGCCTGGGCACGCATCACTGGCTCGCCTCGCGCTGGACGGCCATCGGCGCGATCATCCTCTTCCACATCTGGAAGTACCTGCCGTTCTGGACCGTGATCTTCCTCTCGGCCCGCCGCGGCATCCCGCGCCAGCTCTACGAGGCCGCGTCCATCGACGGCGCGGGCGCGTTCCAGGCCTTCCGATACATCTCGCTCCCGATGCTGGGCGGCATCTACCTGATCTGCACGCTGCTGTCCATGGTCTTCACCATGGGCGACTTCACCAACGTCCAGCTCATGACGGGCGGTGGCCCGGGCGACGCGACCCACGTGCTGGCGACGCTGGCCTACCGCTACACGTTCCGGGTGGGCAAGATCGACTGGGGCATGGGCGTCTTCGCCACCGCGCTGCCCGTGACGCTGCTGTTCATCTTCATCCTCATCAAGAAGATCCGTTGACATGACCGGGCGGGGCCTCTGGGTGAACGCGGCGCGCGCGGCAGTGCTGGCCGTCATCACGGCCTGGACGCTCTTTCCGATCTACTACATCGTCTCGCTCGCGGTCACTCCGTGGACGGACCTCTTCCGGCCCGTCTACTGGGTGGCGCACCCGACGCTCGACAACTTCAAGTTCGTGATCTTCCAGGAGAGCCCGTTCGTGAAGTTCTTCTGGCGCTGGCTCGCCAACAGCCTCTGGGTCTCGGCGGCGACCATGGCCGCCGTGCTCGTCGTGGCGGCCATGGGCAGCTTCGCGCTGGGGCGCATCCGCTTCGGCCTCGGGCGGTGGGTGTCGGGGATCACGCTCTTCACGTACATCATCCCGGCGTCATTTCTCTCAATTCCCTTTTTTAAGATCATGGGCGACTACGACCTGCTGGACACCTACTGGGCGCTGATCTTCGCCATGACGACATTTGCGGCGCCGTACGCGCTCTGGGTGTTGTGGGACTACGCGAAGACGATCCCAACGGAGATCGACGAGTCAGCCGCCATCGACGGCGCCGGCCTGGTCTCGGTCTTCTTTCGCATCTACCTGCCACTGATCACGCCGTCGCTCATCGCGATCGGCACGTACGCCTTCTTCTACGCCTGGAACGAGTACCTCTACGCGGTGCTCCTGCTCCAAGGCGAGAAGACCATCACGCTGCCCGTGGGCATGGGCAATTTCCTGACCTCCGACGACGCGCCGTGGAACCTCCTGATGGCGCTCTCGGTCATCTACGCGATCCCGCCCGTTCTCTTCTACTACGTCTTCCGCCGCTACCTGACCCACGGCCTGGTCTCGGGCTCGGTGCAGGGGGCGTAGGATACGGAGCTGCCATGAGCTTCGAGAAACTGACCGCCGGCGCCGCGCTCCCGGAGTTCCACGTCAGCGCGCCCGCGCCGACCGAGCCCCACGAGAACAAGATCCACGAGGACGAGCTGGCGCGGCAGTACGGCTTCAAGGGCGGGCTCGTGCCCGGCGTCACCGTTTACGCCTGGATGACCCATCCGGTGGTCGAGGCGCTCGGGCTCGAATGGCTCGAGCGGGGGGAATTCCAAGCCCGGTTCGCCAAGCCCATCTACTACGAGGAGCCCGCCACGATCCGCGCCACGGTGGCCGCGAGGACGGCGGAGGCCGTCACGATCGACGTTGCGGCGCACAACTCGGTGGGCGAGGTCTGCGGCACGGCGACCATGACGCTCGACCGGGGATCCAGGCCGTCAGCGCCCGTGGTCGCGGGCTATGCGGTGGCGCCGGTGCCCGCCGAGAGGCCGCACGTCACCCGGGCGCATCTCGAGAGCCTGAAAGTCCTCGGCACTCCCGAGCTCGACCTCACGCCGACGGCCGCCGCGGACTACGTCGCGCGCTTCGGCGAGACCCTGGCGGTCTATGCCGGAACCGGAGCGCCGGCCCACCCGGGCATCCACCTGGATCTGTCCAACCGCGCCCTCGACAGGAACGTCCGCATGAGCCCGTGGATCCACGTCGAAAGCCGTGGTCGTCACTGGAGCGCGGCGCGCGCGGGCGAGCGGCTCGAGATGCGCGGGCGCGTCGAGAGGTTGTTCGAGAAGAGGGGCCACGAGTTCGTCGAGGCCGATCTCCTACTGGTCGCCGGCGGCTCGCGCCCCGTTGCCTCCATCCGCCACACCGCGATCTACCTGCTCCGCAAGGCCGGCTGACCGCCGATCGACCACGTCCACGGGAGCTGAGTTGCTCGAGTTCGGCCGCGCCAGCACGGGCGACCTCGCCGTCGCCGAGTCGCGCGAGTGGCTCTGCACCAACGGGATCGGCGGCTTCGCTTCCGGCACGCTCGCGGGCTCGCTCGCGCGCCGCTACCACGGCCTCCTCGTCGCCGCGCTCGCCCCGCCTCTCGGCCGCACCCTGCTCGCCGCCAAGCTCGAGGAAGCCGTCACGTACGCGGGCGCCACGTGGGAGCTCGGAGTCAACCGCTGGGAGAACGGCGCCGTCGCGCCGGAGGGACACCGCTTCCTCGAGCGCTTCCGCCTCGAGGGGGGCGTGCCGGCGTGGACCTACGCGTGCGCCGACGCGCTCCTCGAGAAGCGCGTGTGGATGGAGCAGGGGGCCAACACGACGTACGTCCAGTACCGCCTGCTCCGGGCTTTCGAGCCGGTCGCTCTCGTCATCAAGGCGCTCGTGAACTACCGCGGCTACCACGCGACGACGCGGGCCGGTGGGTGGCGGATGCAGCTGGACGCGGTGTCCGGCGGCCTCGTGGTGACGGCCTTCGACGGCGCCCGTCCGCTCCGTCTCCTGGCCGAGGGCGCCCGCGCCGAGCCCGCCCACGAGTGGTATCGCGGCTACGAGCTTCGCCGCGAGGCCGAGCGCGGTCTTGACCATCACGACGATCATCTCCACGCGGGCACGTTCCACGCGTCGGTCGCCCCCGGCGCCTCGCTCACCGTCGTGCTGTCGACGGAGGGCGACCCCTCCCTCGACGGCAAGGCGGCCTGGCGTCGCCAGGCCCGGTACGCCGCGGCCATGGTCGCGCGCTGGGAGAAGGCCGCTCCCGGGGCGACGCGGTCGCCCCCGTGGGTGCGCCAGCTGGTGCTCGCCGCCGACCAGTTCGTGGTGAAGCGGCCGCTTCCGGATATGCCCAACGGGCTCTCGGTGATCGCGGGCTACCCGTGGTTCGGGGACTGGGGGCGCGACACCATGATCTCGCTGCCGGGGCTGGCGCTGTCGACCGGCCGCCCCGAGCTGGCCCGTCGGGTGCTGGCGACCTTCGCGCGCTTCATCGACAGGGGCATGCTGCCGAACCGCTTGCCCGACGGCGCCACGGCCCCCGAGTACAACAACGCCGACGCCGCGCTCTGGTACGTCGAGGCCGTGCGCGCCTATCATGCCACCACCGACGACGACGCCTTCCTCGCCCAGCTCTATCCGGCCCTCGCCGACATCATCGCCTGGCACCGGAAGGGGACGCGCTACGGCATTGGCCAGGATCAGGCCGACGGGCTCCTGCGCTGCGGCGAGCCGGGCGTGCAGCTGACCTGGATGGACGCCAAGGTGGGCGACTGGGTGGTGACGCCGCGCACCGGCAAGCCCGTCGAGATCAACGCGCTCTGGCACAACGCGCTTCGCGCCATGGGCATCTTCGCGCGCAGGCTCAGGCGCTCACCCGGCGAGTGGGAGGCGGAGGCCGCGCGCGTCGCGGCGGGCTTCGACCGGTTCTGGAACGAGGTCGAGGGGTGCTGCTTCGACGTGCTCGACGGGCCTTCGGGGAACGATGCGGCGGTGAGGCCCAACCAGATCTTCGCCGTCTCGCTGCCGTCGAGCCCGCTCGCCTCCGCCCGCCAGCGCGGCGTCGTCGAGGTGTGCGCGCGGCACTTGCTGACCTCCTTCGGGCTCCGCAGCCTCGACCCGCGGCACCCCGACTACAAGGGGCGCTACCGCGGCGGACCGCTGGAACGAGACGGCGCCTATCACCAGGGCACGGCGTGGGGGTGGCTGCTCGGGCCTTTCGCGCTGGCCCACCTCAGGGTCTATGGAGACAGGGAGGCGGCGCTGGCGCTCCTCGAGCCGCTTGGACGGCATCTGGACGCCTACGGCGTCGGCAGCCTCGGCGAGGTCTTCGACGGCGATCCGCCATTGTCTGCCGGCGGTTGTCCCGCCCAGGCCTGGACCGTCGCCGAGACCCTCAGGGCCTGGGGCGAGCTTACGGGTGGCCCGCGACGGCGGTCGAGGTAAAGTCAGGACATGACCATGATCCCCGAGCAGCAGCGGCTGCTCGACGCGGATGCGCGCACCGCCCACTGGCGTCGCTGGGGACCGTATCTCTCCGAGCGCCAGTGGGGCACGGTCCGGGAGGACTACAGTCCCGGCGGCACCGCGTGGGAGTACTTCCCGCACGACCATGCGCGCTCCCGCGCCTACCGCTGGGGCGAGGACGGGCTCGGGGGGATCTCGGACAACCACCAGCGCCTCTGCTTCGCGCTTGCGCTCTGGAACGGGCGCGATCCCATCCTCAAGGAGCGGCTCTTCGGCCTGACGGGGCCGCAGGGCAACCACGGCGAAGACGTCAAGGAGTACTACTTCTACCTCGACTCGACGCCGACGCACTCCTATATGAAGTTTCTCTACAAGTACCCGCAGGCACCCTTCCCTTACGAGCGTCTCGTCGAGGAGAACGCGCGACGCGGCAGGACGGAGCCCGAGTTCGAGCTGCTCGACACGGGAGTCTTCGACGAAGGACGATACTTTGACGTCACGGTCGAGTACGCCAAGGCCGCGGTAGACGACATCCTTGTCCACATCACCGCCGTCAATCGGGGCCCCGAAGCAGCCACGCTCCATCTCTTGCCGACCCTCTGGTTCCGCAATACCTGGGACTGGGAGGTCGGCGCGGCGAAGCCCCGGCTGAGCGTGGCCGAGGGCGTGGAGGGCGGGGCGGCGATCGCAGCCGAGCACCCGACGCTCGGACACTACAGGCTCGCCGCGGAGGGGACGCCCGAGCTCATCTTCATCGACAACGAGACGAACTACACGCGCGTCTTCGGCTCCCCCGGGCCTTCGCGCTTCCCGAAGGACGGCATCAACGACTACGTGGTCGAGGGGCGGACCGGGACCGTCAACCCGGCGCGAGAGGGCACCAAAGCCGCCGCGCGCTACCGTCTGACGCTCGAGCCCGGCGAGACCGCCACGGTCAGGCTCAGGCTGAGCGACACGGCCGCCGGCTCGGGAGCCGGCCCGTTTGGCCCCGACTTCGAGGGCACGATGGCGGCGCGCCTCAGCGAGGCCGACGACTTCTACGGGCTCGTGATCCCGCGCACGCTGTCGGCCGAGGGGCGCGCCGTGATGCGCCAGGCGTTGGGCGGCATGCTCTGGACCAAGCAGTTCTACCACTACGACGTCAAGCGCTGGCTCGCGGGCGATCCGACCCAGCCGCCGCCGCCGCCCGAGCGCCGCACCGGGCGCAACCACGAGTGGACCCACCTCTACAACGAGGACGTCATCTCGATGCCTGACAAGTGGGAGTACCCCTGGTACGCGGCGTGGGACCTGGCGTTCCACATGATCCCCCTTGCCCTCGTCGATCCCGAATTCGCCAAGTCCCAGATCATCCTCTTCCTGCGCGAGTGGTACCTGCACCCGAACGGCCAGCTCCCGGCCTACGAGTGGGCGCTGGGCGACGTCAACCCGCCGGTCCACGCTTGGGCCGCCTGGCGCGTCTACAAGATCGATCGGCGCATCCGCGGCGTGGCCGACCGCGCCTTCCTCGAGAAGGTGTTCCACAAGCATCTCATCAACTTCACCTGGTGGGTCAACCGCAAGGATCTGGAGGGCAACAACGTCTTCGAGGGCGGGTTCCTCGGCCTCGACAATATCGGCGTGTTCGACCGTTCGTCACCGCTGCCGACCGGGGGCCACATCGAGCAGTCGGACGGCACGAGCTGGATGGGCATGTACTGCCTCAACATGCTGGCCATCGCGCTCGAGCTGGCGCGCGAAGATCCCGCCTACGAGGACGTGGCCAGCAAGTTCTTCGAACACTTCGTCTACATCGCCCATGCCATCCGCCACGTGGGCGGCGAGGACATGAGCCTCTGGGACGAGAAAGACGGCTTCTACTACGACGTTCTGGCCCTCCCGGACGGCCGGTGGGAGCGGATGAAGGTACGCTCGCTGGTGGGCCTGATCCCGCTCTTCGCCGTCGAGACGTGGGACTCGGACATGACCGATAGCCTGGCGGGCTTCAGGCGCCGGGCGCGCTGGTTCATCGACAACAACCCCGAGTTCTGCGAGCACATTGCCGAAGTCGAGATGCCTGGCGGCGGGCGGCGCTTCATGCTGTCGATCGTGACGTGCGAGCAGCTGCCCAGGGTCCTCGGCTTCATGCTGAACGAAGAGGAGTTCCTCTCGCCCCACGGTGTCCGCGCGCTGTCGCGCTACCACAAGGACCACCCCTACGTCCTCCGGGTGAACGGCGCGGACCACCGCGTGGACTACGAGCCCGCGGAGTCGACGACGGGCCTCTTCGGCGGCAACTCGAACTGGCGCGGACCGGTGTGGTTCCCGGTCAACTTTCTCCTGGTCGAGTCGCTCCAGAAGTTCCACCGTTTCTTCGGCGACAATCTCAAGGTCGCGTGTCCCTCGGGCTCCGACCGGCAGATGAACCTCTGGCAGGTCGGGACCGAGCTGTCGCGGCGGCTCGCGCGCATCTTCCTGCCGGGACCGGATGGCCGCCGGCCGGTCCACGGCGGGACGGAGATCTTCCAGCGAGACCCGCACTGGCGCGGCCTGATTCCCTTCCACGAGTACTTTCACGGCGACAACGGTGCCGGCATCGGCGCCAGCCACCAGACCGGCTGGACGGGGCTCGTCGCCAAGCTTCTCCAGCAGAGCGGGGAGTAGCCCGCTGCCGCGCGCCATGATTCTCGCTGGAGACGTCGGGGGCACCAAAACCCTGCTCGCCGTCTTCGATCCAGGCGCCGGGATGTCGATCGTTCGAGAGGCGACCGTCCCCAGCCGCGAGATCGAGAGCCTCGAGAGCGCCGTGGAGGCGTTTCTCCTGGGCGCGCCGCGGCTCAAGGTTGAGGTGGGTTGCGTGGGCGTCGCGGGCCCCGTGGTGGACGGGCGCTGCGTGGCGACGAACCTGCCCTGGCAGGTCGACGAGCGCCGCCTCGCAGCGGCCGCGGGCGTGCCCATCAAGCTCATCAACGACCTCGAGGCGGCGGCCCACGGCGTCCTCACGCTGCCGGCGGACAAGTTCCTCGTACTCCAGCCGGGCACGCCCAAGGCCGGAGGCAACATGGGGCTGATCGCCGCCGGGACGGGCCTGGGCCAGGCCCTCATCGTCACGGACGGGCAGGCATACCGCGTCGTGGCGTCGGAAGGCGGGCACGCGGATTTCGCGCCGGCCGATGAGCTCCAGGTGGATCTCCTGCGATTCCTCTGGGCCGAGTTCGGCCACGTGAGCTGGGAGCGCATCCTCTCGGGTCCCGGCCTGGCCAACATCTACCACTTTCTTCAGTCCCGCACGGGGCAGGCCGCGCCGGACTGGCTGCGCGCCCGTCTCCAGCGCGAGGACCCGGGCGCGGTCGTAGGTGAGGTGGGACTGGCGGGCCGCGACCCGGTCTGCGCCGAGGCCCTCGAGCTCTTCGCCTCCATCTACGGCGCTCAGGCGGGCAACCTCGCGCTCGAGACCCTGGCGCTTGGCGGAATCGTCGTGGGTGGCGGTATCGCGCCGAAGATCCAGACGAAGCTTGCCGACGGCCGCTTCATGGCGGCGTTCCGCGCCAAAGGGCGCCTGGACTCTCTGCTCGCCTCGATGCCCGTGAGGGTAGCGCTCGACGCGCGGGCTGGGCTCCTGGGCGCAGCGCACGTGGCGTCCGGCATGCGCGCCCCATGAGCTCCGCCGGGCTTGCTTGACACGCCGCTCGCGGCATACCTAGACTGCGAGCATGAGCCCTAGCGTCACGGCCAAGTCGACCGGGCTCAGACCCTCGCCCCCGTGCGCCATCGTGATCTTCGGCGCCGCGGGGGACCTGACCAAGCGCAAGCTCCTGCCCGCGCTGTACAACCTCAAAGCCTCCGGGCACCTGCCGCGCCAGCTCGCCATCATCGGCGTGGCGCGGAAGGAGAAGAGCCACGAGCAGTTCCGCGAGGAGCAGTCCAAGAACATCCGCGAGTTCGCGACGCGCGCCGTGGACGACACGCTCTGGGACGAGCTCCGCGGCGCGCTGTACTACGAGTCCGGCGAGTTCACCGATCCGGCCACGTACGGGAAGCTCAAGGCACTGCTCGACGAGGTCTCCAAGGCGCACGGCACGGGGGGCAATGCCCTCTGTTACCTCGCCACGCCGCCAAATTTCTTCGGTGAGATCGTGAAGCGCCTCGGCGAGGCCGGGCTCGCCCGCCCGGAGGAGGGCGGCTGGCGGCGGGTCATCGTCGAGAAGCCCTTCGGCCGCGACCTGGACTCGGCGCGCGCGCTCAATGCCGAGCTCGGCCGCGTGCTCGACGAGAGCCAGATCTATCGGATCGACCACTACCTGGGCAAGGAGACCGTTCAGAACATCATGGTCTTCCGATTCGCCAACGGGCTCTTCGAGCCCGTCTGGGACCGCCGGTACGTGGATCACGTCCAGATCATGGTCGGGGAAACCGTCGGCGTCGAGGACCGCGGCAACTACTACGAGACCGCGGGCATCGTGCGCGACATGATCCAGAACCACATGTTCCAGCTCCTGGCGCTGGTCGCCATGGAGCCGCCGACCTCGTTCCAGGCCGACGCCGTCCGCGACGAGAAAGTCAAAGTGCTGAAGGCGGTCCGGTCCATGAAGCCCGAGGACGTGCTCGAGCGGGCCGTGCGCGGACAGTACGGACCGGGCGAGGTCGACGGCCAGCCCGTGCCGGGCTACCGGGGCGAGCCGAAGGTCTCTCCGTCGTCCAACACCGAGACGTACGCGGCGCTCCGCCTCCAGGTGGAAAACTGGCGCTGGGCCGGGGTGCCGTTCTATCTGCGCTCGGGCAAGCGGCTCGCCCGGCGCGACACCGAGATCATGATCCAGTTCCGGCGGCCGCCGCAGCTCCTCTTCGACGAGCGCGAGGAGCAGGTCGAGCCCAACCGCCTCGTGCTCCACATCCAGCCCGACGAAGGAATCGAGATCCGCATGAAAGCCAAGCACCCGGGGCCGAGCATGGAGCTCAACACGGTCAAGCTTGAGTTCAGCTACAAGCAGTTCGGCGAGACGAGCGCGGCGACGGGCTACGAGCGGCTGCTGTACGACAGCATGGTCGGCGACTCGACGCTCTTCCACCGGGCCGACATGGTCGAGGAGGCCTGGCGCATCGCCACGCCGATCGTGGACCTCTGGGCGTCGCTGCCGCCGCGCGACTTCCCCAACTACGCCGCCGGGTCCTGGGGACCGTCGGCCGCCGACACCTTGATCCAGCAAGGCGGCCGTGCCTGGTGGCTTCCCGGGTAGGCCGACGGCCTACCCGAGATCGCGAAGGAGACCTGCAGTTGTCCTGACGCCCTGAAAGAGATGATCGAGCCTCAGGTGCTCGTTGGGACTGTGCTGGCGGTTGTTGGCATTCGCGTACGGGACCAGCAAGGTCGGGAGCCGCAGGATGTCGGTGAAGGCCCAGATCGGCACGCTGCCTCCGGCCGTCGGCATGACCACGGCCGTCTGTCCCGCGTGCGCGCGTTCCACCGCTTCCACGACCTCCCCGCAAATCGGCAGGTCGGCCGGCGTCTTGGCCGGGTCGTAGCCGCCTCTGTCCGAGACACGCACCGCGCGGCCGCGCAGGTCGTCGGGTAGGGGCGCATCCGTCCCTTCGATGACCTCGAAGCCCTGCGCCCGGATGTGTTCGATGACGCGCCTGTACACGGTCTCGATCGTCTGGTTCTTGACCATGCGGATGTCGATGGCGACCGTCGTCTTGTGCGGGATGATGGTGTTGGCCTCCGCGCCGACGAACCCGCTCTGGAGCCCCCGTATGGTGAGGGTCGGGTGGAACATGATCCTCTCGAGGTAGTCCTGCGGCAGGGTGACGCCGAGCTCGCGCTCGAGCGCGGGAAGATCGAGCGGGAAGCGCGCCATCAGCAGGCGCTCGGCCTGCGTCGGCGGCACGACGCCGTCCTCGAAGCCTTCGATGAGCGGCGTGCCGTCCGGCGCGGCCATGCTCGACAAGAGCCCCGCCAGCCGCCAGTTCGGGTTGGGCGCGGTGAAGTTGCCCGAGTGGAGGTCGCGCCGCGCGGACTCGAGCGTCAGCTCGAACTTGAGCACCCCGCGCGCGCCGAAGGTGATGGTCGGCCTGCCGCTGCCGTGCTTCGGGCCGTCCGTGACCAGCGCGAGGTCGGCCGCCAGCAAGTCCTTGTGCTTCTCCGTGAAGGGCCCGAAGAAGGGGCTGCCGATCTCCTCCTCGCCGTCGAAGATGAACTTGAGATTCACCTTCGGGGGCAGGTCGAGCTCGTCCATCAGCGCCAGGGCTTCCAGGTGGCTCCAGATGGGCCCTTTGTCGTCAGAGGCGCCGCGGGCATAGACGCGCCAGTCCGTGAGCGCCTCGGTAGGCACACGGTCGAAGGACACGAACGGCGCGTCGTCGGCGTCGCCGACCTGGCGGAAGACGGGCTCGAAGGGCGAGGGCTGGAACCACTCCTTGGCGGGGGCGGGCTTCGTGTCATAGTGGCAGTAGACGAGGACGGTGCGATCGGCGCCGGGCGCGCGCCTCTCGCCGAAGATCGCGGGCCCGCCGCCCGTCTCGAGCACGCGAGTCTCGAGCCCGCGCCGTCGCATCAGCGCGGCCAGCCATTCGCCGCCCGCGCGCACGCCCTCGGGGTTCTGGCTCACGGTGTTGCGCCGGAGGAAGTCGAGGAAACCATCGACGATGCCGCGACGCTTCGCCACGAGCTCCTGGTCGAACGTGTCCCATGTGGTCATGCCCGCTACGATAACCCGGTCGGCCGGCGCGCGTCCCGCCTGGCGTCGTTGACGCTCGCGGGAGGCGCGTGCTAGGGTCCGCCGGGCAATCCCGCCATGCCAGTCGAGATCCTCGTCCTCAAGCTGGTCGTCACCCCGCTCCTCATCGCCGCGGCGACCCTGGTGGCCCGCCGCTGGGGGCATGGCGTCGGTGGCTGGCTCGCCGGCTTTCCGCTCACGTCCGCGCCCGTCTCGGTGTTCCTCGCGGTCGAGCAGGGGCCCGACTTCGCCGCGGCGGCGGCGACGGGCACGCTGCTCGGCTTGACGGCGCTGGCGTTCTTCTGCCTCGTCTACGGTCGGGCAGCGCGACGTGTGAGCTGGGCTGGCAGCGCGGCCGCCGGTCTTGGGGCGTTCGGCGTCTGCCTGGGCGCGCTCAGCGCCGTTCCGGCCTCGCTGTCCGCCGCCTTCGCTCTCGTCTGCCTCTCGCTCGCCCTGGTCGCGGCCCTTCTGCCGGCGACGCCGGACACCGTGAGCAGCGCCAGGCCGCCGGCATGGGACCTGCCGCTCCGCATGTCGGTCGCGACCGCCGTGGTGCTGCTGCTGACCGCGGCGGCGCGCCAGCTCGGGCCGATCCTGAGCGGGCTTCTCTCCCCGGTACCCGTTTTTCTCCTGGTCCTGGCGGCTTTCGCCCAGCTCTCGGAGGGGCCCGCGGCATGCGTCCGCGTTCTGCGCGGCGGAGTCATGGGCTCCTTCGCCTTCGCCGTGTTCTTCCTCGTGGTGGGCGCCCTGCTCGGGCGCGTGGGGATAGGCGCCACGTACGCGCTGGCCTCTCTCGCCGCGCTTGCCGTCAACGGGGTGACCCTGTCGGTGGGGCGCCGGCTCTTGAGATAACAGGCCGCGGGCGCTCGGTAGCCGGCGGGCTTCTTTCTTGTCTTTGGCTTCGCCGCGCCCCTATGATGGATCAGGAGGAGCGCGCATGGGCATACCCCTCATGATTTTCCTAGCGGCGGTCGGTGCGATCGTCGTCTTCATCATCGTCAGCTACAACCGCCTGGTCTCGCTGACGCAGCGATCGCAATCGGCGTGGTCGGACGTGGACGTGCAGCTCAAGCGCCGCACCGATCTCGTGCCGAACCTCGTCGAGTCGGTCAAGGGCTACGCGGCGCACGAGCGGGGCACCCTCGACGCCGTCGTGAAGGCCCGGGGCGCTGCCGTGGCGGCCCAGACGCCCGAGTCGCGCGCCCAGGCCGAGGGACAGCTCAGCCAGGCGCTGCGCGGCCTCTTCGCGCTGGCCGAGTCCTATCCGGACCTCAAGGCGACCGCCAACTTCCAGTCGCTCCAGGCCTCGCTCGGCGAGATCGAGGAGGCGGTCCAGAACGCCCGCCGCTACTTCAACGCCGTCGTCCGCGATCTCAATACCGCGACCCAGGAATTCCCGTCCAATCTCATCGCGGGCTTCTTCCAGTTCCGGCCCCACGCGTACTTCGAGCTGGACCGCCCGGACGAGCGGCAGGTGCCCAAGGTCTCCTTCGGAGGCTAGGCAAATCCGCCGCGTTCTCCTCGCCGCCGCGCTGCTGACGGCGCTGGCCGGACCGGTCGAGGCCCAGCAGCGCTCGTTCGCGATCGATCGCTTCGCCGTCACGCTCGAGGTCGGGGCCGACGCCACGCTCCGGGTGCGAGAAGCCATTTCCGTCGACTTCCGCGGCGCGCACCAGGGTGTCTTCCGCACGATCCCCGTGCGCTACGAGCGCCGCGGCCTCGAGTTCTCCCTGCGCGTGGACGATGTCCACGTCTTCGACGAGAACGTCGCCCCGCTCCGGACGGAGGTGTCGCGGTACGGACGCGCCATCCGCATCAAGGCCTGGGTGCCCGGGGCGGTGAACGCGACCAGGACCGTGATCTTCACCTATCGGGTGCGCCGCGCGCTCATCGACGTGGACGGACACGAGGAACTGTACTGGAACGTCACGGGCAACGAGTGGGACGTGCCGATTCGCCAGGTCGAGGCGATCGTCTCCTCGCCGGCCGACATCCCGCTGGATCAGATCAGGTCCATCGCGTACACGGGTCCGCTTGGCGCGTCCGGCGCCGACTACACGGAGGACCGCGCGGACGCGTTTCTCACGTTCAGAACCACGCGGCCGCTGCGTCCACGGGAGGGGTTGACCGTGGCTGTCGGCTGGCCTGCCGGCGTCATCCGCGGGCCCTCTGCGGCGCGCGAGGCGCTCTGGTGGCTCGGCGACAACTGGCCGCTCACGCTGCCGTTTTTCACGCTCGCCGGCGTCCTTCTCGTCTGGTGGTCGTACGGCCGCGACCCGAGCGGGAGGCCCTCGGTCAAGCCCGAGTACGAGCCGCCCGAGGGCATGCTGCCCGCCGTGGGCGGGGCGCTCGCGACGGAGCGCGCCCTACCGCGCGATGTGGTGGCGACCCTCGTGGATCTGGCGGTGCGCGGCTATATCCGCATCGAGGAGATCGAGCCCGACTTCGGCGAGTCGGACTTCATCGTTCACAGGCTCAAGGGGATCTCGGATGGGGCGCTCAAGCCCGTCGAGATTTACGCGCTGACCCGGCTCTTCGGCTCCGACTGGAGCCTGGCGACGCGGCGGCTCTCCGAGGTGAAGCGCGACTACGACAACGTCTTCCCGCCCATCCGCGACCAGCTCTACCGGATGATGGTGCGGGACGGCCTCTTCCCGTCGTCGCCCGAGCGGGTGCGGAGCCTGTGGCTGCTCGCCGGGATCGCCATCGTCGGCGCAGCGCCAATCATCGTCATGAGCGGAGCGGACTGGCTCGGCGCGGCGCCGCTGCCTCTCGGGATCGGCCTCGGCGCCTCCGGCCTCATCCTGCTCGGGTTCTCGCCCCTGATGCCGCGCAAGACCTGGCGCGGTGCCCAGGCTTTCGCCCGGGTGCGCGGCTTCCGGGAGTTCCTCGAGCGGACGAGCAAGGACGAGCTGAGCCGGCTGCCGCCCGACACCATGCACAAATGGCTCGCCTGGGCGATCGCGCTCGGCGTGAGCGAGCGCTGGATACACAGCTTCGACGGGCTGACCGTGAGCGAGCCCGGGTGGTACACGGGCCACGGCGGCTTCAACCTCGGAAGCTTCGATCAGAGTCTCGGCCGCTTCTCCGCCGTCACCGAGCAGGCCTTCCTGACCTCCCGTCGCGGAAGTGACGGCTCCTGGAGCGGCGGCGGCGGTTTCTCCGGCGGCTTTTCCGGCGGGGGCATGGGCGGCGGAGGAGGTGGCACATTTTAGGGCCGTGGCGTCGAGAATTTCCTACCCGGGGCCTGCCGGTTTCTGGTAAACAAGGGAAGCCCATGCGAATGGCAGCTGCCCGCCGTTGTCTTGCTATCCTCTTGGGTTTCCTGAGCCTTCTCCCGGCGATGCCGGCCGGGGCGCAGCAATCCGAGGCCGACGTCTTCGTCGCCCAGGCCATCCTGGCCTACGAGGCCAAGCGCTACGAAGAGGCGCTCGGCTATCTCCGCGAGGCCTTGGAACAGGAGCCCAGGCACGTCGAGGCCCTCTACTACGCGGGCCTCGTCAACATCGCGCTGCAGCGCCTCGAGCCTGCGGTGCAGGCGCTCGAGCGGGCGCGAGCCTTGGCGCCGGGCGACTTCTCGGTGCGCTATCTCCTCGGCATCGCGTATTTCGCGCAGGAGCGCTACGACTTGGCCGAGCCGATCCTGACCCAGTGCTTCCAGGAGCGCCCGAAGACCGACGGGCTCGGCTACTACGTCGGCTTCATGCGCTACCGCAAGAAAAACTACGCCGGGGCGCTGGAAGCCTTCAAGGCCGAGACGTCCCAGAATCCCGCCATCCAGCAGCTGACGCATTTCTACTCCGGCCTGGCGCTGGCCATCATGGGGCTGCCGGAGCGTGCCACGGCCGAGCTCGACGCAGCCACGCGCGGGCTCACGGGCTCGGCCATCGCGGGCCCGGCCGAGCGGCTCCGGGACAGCATCGCGGCGGGCGGCGGGGCCGGGAGCCGTTTCCACGCCGAGGTGCGGGTGGGTGGCACGTACGACACCAACGTCAAGGTTCTCCCCAGGCCGAGCAACGATCCGCTCGCCAACTCGATCCGGTACCTCGACACGAAGTCGACCGGTGAGCTGGCTTCCGTGACGCTCTCCTACGACTGGCTGCGCCTCGGGAATTGGGAGTCGACGGTGGGCTACCAGTTCTTCGAGAGCTACCCCAACAGGTTCCCCGACTTCGCCGTGCAGGACCAGGTGGCGACGCTCGGCGCGACCTACCACAGTGCCTTCGAGACCGGCGCCCTGGCGGGCAGCCGGTTCCTGGTGGGCGGGCAGTACGCGTTTGACAACCAGCTGCTCGGCGAGAACCAGTTCCTCCGTCGGAACACGGGGACGCTGTTCGGCGCGCTGCAGATGAACGCCGGGGGTGACAGCTTCTGGAACCCGACCAATGTCTTCTCGCCCATCTTCCGCGTCCAGGGCAAGGTGTTCAACAACTTCACGGGCATCCCGCTGCCGCCCGAGGAGAACCGGGACGCCGTCAACTACATGGTCGGCGTCAGCCACACGTTCTACTGGTCGGGCGACCGGCATTGGTTCCGCGTGGGCTACCAGTGGGACACCGACGTCGCCCGCGGGCACAACTGGTCGTACCGCGGCAGCCGCGTGCTGGCAGGCGTGCAGACCACGCTGCCGTCGTGGGACACGCGGCTCGGCTACTACATGGACGTCCACTTCGTCAACTACCTCCACGCCAACTCGCTCTTTCCGATCATCAACCCCGGCAAAGTCCAGCGCGCCGACATCGAGCAGACCCACATCTTCACGGTGGAACAGCCGCTGCCCTTCCTCCGCCGCCAGGAGGCGGGCGCGCCGCGGTCGCCTCTGGCGGTGCGGTTCGAGTACCAGATCGGCGCGACGAGCTCGGACATCGCGCTCTACGCCTACGATCGGAACGTGCTGTCTGTGTCGATCAGTTATACCTACTAGCGGGCTGCTGAAAAACGTCCATCCGCCCGGCCGACGCCGCGGTGGTATCATCGGTCTCCGTCATGTTCGACATCGGTCTCCAGGAGCTGGTTCTCATCTTCGTGGTCGCCCTCCTCGTCTTTGGCCCGAAGAACCTGCCCCAGCTCGGCCGCTCGATAGGCCGGGCCATGGCCGAATTCAGGCGGGCGAGCGAGGAGTTCAAAGAGACGATCGAGGACGAGTTCGACGACGCGGACGAGGCCGCCCCGGTGCCGTCGATCGCGCCCACCGCCCCGGCCGTCGAGGCGCCCGCGGGGACGAGCGGCGCCCAGGCTCTGTCCGACTCGGTACTCGACCCGTCCGCTCCTGTCGAGGTCGCTGCCGTGGAGGCTCCGCCGGGGGAGGCTTTCGTCGCCCAGCGGGGCGCAAGGCTCTTCCATGCCAGGGACTGTGGCTGGGTCCGGCGCATCGCCGAGCCCGAGCGGGCCTACTTCAAGCGCGTCGCTGAAGCCAAGGAGGCCGGTCTTCAGGCCTGTCCGTCCTGCGAGCCGTGGGAGCCAGCCTAATTTTTTTGCTTGGCCAACTCAACGGGTGTTGACTATTATGCTGTTGAGTACAAGGTCCGGCCACTCATGATCCAGGAGGTCCGCATTGAAAGAGATGACGCAGCGGCAGCGCGAGGTACTGGGCTTCATGCGGGGATTCACGGACAAGCACGGGGCGCCGCCCACCGTACGCGAGATCGCCCAGCGTTTCCGCTTCACGCCGCGCGCGGCATTCGATCATCTGCGCGCGCTCGAGCGAAAGGGCATGCTGCACCGCCGGGTGACGGACAGGCGCGTCTCGCGCACGCTCGTGCTCACGGACCGGGGCCCCGAACGGGCGCGCCGGGAGCGGGAAATCCCCATCCTCGGCAAGATCGCCGCGGGCGTCCCCATTTTTGCTGTCGAGAATCGGGAGGACGTGATCCCGGTGCGGCCCGAGTGGCTGGCGGCCAGGGGCGGCGACGTCTTCGCCCTTCGGGTGCGCGGGGACAGCATGATCGAGGCCCACATCGCCGACGGTGATCTGGTCCTGGTGCGCAAGCAGGAGTCCGCCGCCTCGGGTGACATCGTGGCAGCGATGATCGATCAGGAAGCCACGGTCAAGCGCTTCGGCACCGAGGGCGGCGCCATCGTGCTCAAGCCGGAGCATCCCACCATGAAGCCCATCGTGGTGGATCCGCAGCGCGCGGAATTCCGCATCCTGGGCAAAGTCATCGGGCTCATCAGGGAGATGTGAGGAGGCAGGGCATGCTGGCAACGCGGAGGACGGTCGGTCATTCGAGGCGGCGGGGGACGTCGGTGCACCCGCGCCGCAGGATCTACGCGGGCAGCGCCGTCACGCCCCGTGAATCATCGCGTGTTTTTTTGGCCCGCAGGACTCAACAGGTGGCGTCTGGTACGCGGCTTGCCGAATGGCTCGGCGCCGCCGTCACGCTCGCCGGAATAGTCGGCTGGGGGACGCTGATAATCCTCCTGGGACCGTAGAGGACTAGATCTTGCTCGCCGATTCCCAGGGCTTCAGCTCGATGAAGAGAGTGAGGACGTCGGAGTCGAGGGCGCCTGCCTTGCGCTCCTGGTCGAGGATGCCCAGCGCCCGCTCGACCGGCACCGCGGCCTTATAGGGGCGGTCGCAGGCAGTGAGCGCGTCGAAGATGTCCGACACGGTCATCATGCGCGATTGCATCGGGATCTGGACTCCGCGGCGGCCCTCAGGATAGCCGGAGCCGTCGAGCTTCTCGTGGTGCGATCTGGCGATCTCCGGAACGTGGCGGAGTTCCTTCGTCCACGGGATGCGCTTGAGAAACTCGAAGGTGTGGAGCACGTGGGACTGGATCTGGCGGAACTCCTCTCGCGTCAGGCTGCCCCGGGTGATCGAGAGGATCTCGGCTTCCTCCGGCGTGATGACGGTATGGCTGTCGCCCAGGTGATCGACGAAGGCCCGGACGGCGATGCTGCGGATTCCGACTGCCGCGTCGGCCGGCATGACGGCGGGCTCGTTGGCCGCCCCGACGATCGACAGATTGGTGTCGACTTCCCCCAGGAGCGCCGCCAGCTCGAGGTCCCATATGGCCGCCTGGGCTTCGAAGCCCTCGCGCGCGCCCCGCAGGAGGCGAGCGAGCTTCTGTCTCGCGTACCGGAGCTCGAGACCCCGCTTGAGGATTTCCGCCCGCTGGCGGATCAGCTCGAGGCGCAGCGGCGGGAGCTTCTTGGCCTTGACGAGCACATCCTCGCGTACGCCGACCTTGCCGAAGTCGTGCAGGAGAGAGGCATAGCGGATCTCGCGGATCTGATCGGGGGAGAAGTACAGATCGCGGAACGGTCCGGCGTTCGCGCGCCCGGCGGCCTCGGCGAGCGCCACAGTCAGGTCGGCGACCCGGAACGAGTGCCCGGAGGTCGTCGGGTCGCGCGACTCGATGGCGGTGACCGAGGCGCTGACGAAGCCCTCGAAGAGCGCGCGCACGCTTGCGTACAGCCGGCTGTTCTCGAGGGCGACGGCCGCCTGCGAAGCAAGCGAGGCGGCGAGGCTGATGAAGCGCGCGGGGTAGGGCAGGGCCTCGCGCTCGATCTCCTCGGGCGAGGCGAAGCGCTGCGCCCTGTCGCGCTTGCAGTTGATCAGCTGGAGCACGCCGATGATGTCCCCCGCCGGCGTCCGCATCGGCACCACCAGCATGGACTTGGTCCGGTACCCGGCATGCCGGTCGAAGGCCGTGTTGATGTGATAGCGGGCGTCGCTCGGCGGCGCGTAGGCATCGGCCAGGTGAATGCTCTCTCCCGTCAGCGCCACGTGCCCGGCGATGCTCTCTTGGTTGACCGGCACGTGGGCCGCCGGCGTGTGGGCGCCGCCGGCGTAGGTCGCCGCAAGGGAGACCGAGTCGTTCTGGGAAAGTTGGAAGCGAAGTTGTCGGGGCTCTCCCTCACGCTCTTCGACGAGGTAGATGGAGCCGGCGTCGCTGTGGGTGATGGCGCGCGCCAGGGAGAGGATGAGCGCGAACAGGGCGTCGACATCGCGCTCAGCCGAGAGCCGGATGCCGATGGCGTTGAGCTCCTCGAGCTGGCGCCGGGTCTCCTCGGCGTCGCCGCGCATCCGGACGTACTCGAACGCCTTCGACAGCGCGCGCTCGAAAACGGACGCCGCGACGGGCTTCGGCAGGCATGCGTACCAATAGGCCGGCAGCGTCACGGAGGCAGGCGGCGCAGTCATGAGAGCGATCACGGGAATGGCCTCCCCCCGGCCGACGGCGGCGATCGGCTCCGGCGGGTCGCTGTCCGCGTCCAGCACGAGCACGGCGTCTTCGTTCTCGGCGAGGGCGAGCGACGCGCCGGGGAGCACGGCGCGCCGGTCGAACTCCGGGGGCAGACCGGCCACGAGGCCCGCCGCCGGCGATCCTACCCGATAGAGCGCGACGTGACGTCGCATGAAAGCAGCGTAGGGTCGCCGGCGGGCGGCTGTCAAGGAAGCCACGGCTTCGGCTTGACCCGCCGAGCCGCGCGCCGATAGACTAGTGAACCCATGACCGCTCGTGTATCGACGGGTCTCGCGCGGCTGGACGAGATGCTGGGGGGAGGGTTGCTGCCCGGCACGCTCTGCGTCGTCTACGGCGCGACGGGAATCGGCAAGACGCACCTCGGGCTCCACGTTGCCCACGCGGGTGAGATCGCCGACGGGGCGCCGGGCATCTTCTTCGACATGAACGCGCGAGGCGACTCGCAGCAGCACTCCGAGTACGCCAGGCGCCTGTACGGGTGGGAGCTCGACCGGTGGACGCACACCGTCACGCCCATGGTCGATCCGTATCCATCGACGGCGCAGATGGCGGCCCGCTACTGCGACGCGCTCCCGTGGGTCGGAAAGCTCAGGGACTACCAGGTACCCACCCAGGACGGAGGCTTGGAGCTCGACTGGAACTGGAAGTCCGAGTACAACCACGCGATGTACACGGTCCGGCCCTTCATCTACTTCCACCTGGGCGCCGGGTGCCGGCGCATCGTGATCGACGGCGTCGAGCCCATGGACGTGCCGGGCGACTACATCCAGCCCTTTCTCTTCGACGAGCTGTACCGGAAGGTCATCCATCGCGACAGTGAAACCCTGGGGATGGAGATCTGCCTGCCCGTGTGGAAGCACCGCGAGTTCATCGACAGGCACCGCTACGACCACACGGCCGTGATCACCGTGCTCCTGGTGACGACCGAGGAGACGCGGCTGGAAGACCTCATCGGGCGAAAAGTCGCCTCGGGAGACATCGGCGCCGTCGCCAACACCATCATCGTCATGGGCAGCGAGCGCGTGGGCAACCGGCTCGGCCGCTTCCTCTGCGTCGTCAAGCACCGAGGCAGCGCGAAGAGCGACGAGATCGCGGAGTACCGGGTCACGGGGCGCGGCATCGAGTTCGTGTAGCCGCGGCATGGACGCGCGGATACTCGAGGCCGGGCGCGCGCGGGCCTTTCGGCACGCGCCGGGACTTCGTGTGCGGTCTTTGCTGACCGCGGCGACTTTCGTGAGCCAGGTTGGCGTCTGCTCCACCTTCTACCGCTTCCCCGACGGGCTCGCGTGCCTCTGGGAGGCCGTCGTGGGTCGCGAGCGACCGCGCTGGCCCCGACACTCCCACCACGACGCGGGCATCGGCTTGACCTGGGAGCTCAAGGACACGCTGCCCGCCACGCGCCGCTGCTACTACGGCAAGCTCGTCAAGCGGCGCCCCGTCCTGGTCGCGCTCGACCTCTTCCCGGCCTTCTACGCTCTCGCGCGCGGCCGCCAGCGCGCCCGTGACTATGCCGCCGAATACCGCGCGGGGCGGATGTCGGCGACCGCCAAGCGGCTTATGGACAGCTTCTTCCGCGAGAGCCCGCAGTACACGCGAGGTCTGAGAGCCGACACCTTCATGCTCGAGACCGGCAAGACGCGAGAGTTCGAGCGGGCGATGGCGGAGCTCCAGCAGGGCCTCTGGATCGTCAAGACGGAGGAGCGCTACGAGCCCAGCTTCTCCTACCGCTGGGACCTCCTCGAGCGCTGGCTGCCCGATGCCGTCGCCGAGGGGCGGGGACTCGGCCGCGCCGCCGCGCTCGATCGCGTCATCGCGCGCTACCTGGACGGCGCCGTCTACTCGACGCCCGCCCGCATGGCGCGGCTCTTCGGTCTCGAGCCTGTCGAAACGGCGCGGACCGTCGACCGCCTGGCGCGAGCCGGTCGCGTCCGCGCCGGCGTCGCGGTCGGCGGCTGGCCGGGGACCTGGGTCGTGAGGGGCTGATGCGACCTCCCGACGGCTTCCGGTACATCGACATCCACACCCACCTCCATCCGCCGAGGCTTTCCCGCGCGATCAGGAAGTGGTTCGCCGAGCGCTCGGATTGGAAGCTCGAGTACCCGACCGAGCCCGAGCTGGTCGCGGCCTTTCTCCGGGACCACGGCGTCGAGCGCTTCGTCTACTTCTCGTATGCCCACAAGCCCGGTATCGCCCGACAGCTCAACGCCTGGCTCCATGCCGCCGCGCGGATCGTGCCCGAAGGCATCCCGCTCGGGACCATTCACCCCGACGACCCGGACGTGATGGAGGCCGTGGACGAGGCGCTCGTCCGCTACGGCTTCAAGGGCTTCAAGTTCCACATCAACGTCCAGCGCTTCTTCCCCGACGACCCGCGCGTGCTGCCCGTCTACGAGCGCCTGCTGTCCCTCGACCGGCTGCTGCTCATCCACGTCGGCACGGCGCCGTGGCCCAATGGCTTCGACGGCTTCCCGCGCTTCGCGCGCGTCATGGACATGTTCCCGCGCCTGAAAGTGGTGGTGGCGCACATGGGCTCCTTCGAGACGCGCCAGTTCATGGGGCTGATGGAGCGTTGCCCCAATCTCTACCTCGACACGACCATGGCCTTCGCGCCGGTGCGCCTCGAGCATCGGAGGATCGACACCCGCCTGAATCGCATCTCCGTCGCCAACGACGACCTCCTCCGCTGGCAGGACAGGATCGTCTTCGGCAGCGATTTCCCGAACCTGCCGTACCCGTACGAGGAGGAGCGGGAAGCCTTGTGGCTGCGCGATCTGCCGCTGGCCGCCTTCCGGAAAATTTTCCACGACAATGCGGCGGCGCTCCTGGGCCTGACGTGACGACCCCCGGGCGAGTCAGGCTCGACGACTTTGGGGCGGGCGCGCGGCCCGGGCTCGAGGCCCTGGCGCGGCTGCTGGGCCCCGGGCGGCCGGCCTGGCTCGTCGGCGGCGCGGTGCGCGACGCGCTGGCGGGCGGCGGCGCGGGCGACCTCGACATCGCGGTGCCGTCCGGGGCGGTCGACCTCGCGCGGGAGCTGGCCGACACGCTGGGCGCGGCCTTTCACGTGCTGGACGAGACGCACGGCGCGGCCCGTCTCGCCGGGGGACCGGGGCACGCGTGGCGGGGCCCGCAGGTCGACATCACGGACTTCCGCTCAAGCGGCCTCGCCGGGGACCTCGGCGGCCGCGACTTCACGGTCAATGCGCTCGCGGTTGCGGTCGGGCAACTCGTGGCCACGGGAGAGGGTGACGTCGAGGACCCGACCGGCGGATTCGGCGATCTGCAGGCGCGCATCGTCAGGCCCTGCGGGCCGCGCTCGCTCGAGAACGATCCCGTTCGCGTGCTCCGCGCCGCGCGGTTCGGCACCCAGCCCGGCTGGAGGCTCGATCCGACGGTCGAGGCCGCCGCGCTCCGTGCCGCGCGTGGCCTTGCTCGCGCATCATCCGAACGCGTCAGGGACGAGATCCTGGGGATACTCGCCGGCCCCGCGTCGGCGGCCGGCCTGCGCCTGCTCGACCGCTGGGGCGCGCTCGAGGTGCTCCTGCCCGAAGGCCAAGCGATGAAGGCGACGGCGCAGTCCGAGCCGCATCGCTTCGACGTCTGGGAGCATAGCCTGCGCGCCGTCGAGGGCGCCGACCTCCTCGTCGCCCGCGCCCGCGAGCTCGCGCCCTGGGGCGAGGCGCTCGTCGGGCACCTCGCCGAGCCGCTCGGTGACGGCGCCACGCGGCGTGAAGCGCTCAAGCTGGCGGCGCTGCTCCACGATGTCGCCAAGCCCGAGACCCGGAGCGTCGAAGGCGGGCGCACGCGCTTTCTCGGCCACGACGCGCTCGGCGCCCAGCGGGTTCTCGCCATCGCGGAGCGACTGCGCCTGTCGGGGCGGATGGCGGCGGTGCTCGAGCGCCTCGTCCGCCACCACCTGCGCCCCATGCACCTGGCCCAGTCGGGGGCTGTGAGTCGGCGCGCGCGCTTCCGGTTCTTCCGGGATCTGGGGGACGACGCGCGCGATCTTCTGCTCCTCGCGCTGGCGGATGCGGCGGCGCTGCGTGGCGATTCGCCGCTTGCCGTGTGGGGCGGCCCCGACGGGCACATCGTGCGCGAGCTGATGGCGGGCCATGCCGAAGAGATCGCCGCCCTGTCGGCACCGCCGCTGCTGGACGGCCGCGATGCGATGCAGGCCCTCGGGCTGCCGCCGGGCCCCGAGATCGGCAGGCTGCTTCGTCTCCTCCGCGAGGCGCAGGCGGTGGGCGCCGTGACAACTCGGGAGGCGGCCCTGCTCTACATCAGGCGGATGCGGGACCAGCCGCTTGACACCTCCGAGCCCGACCCCTAGAGTAGGGCCGCTCGTCGCAGCCACTGTTCCGATATCCCAAGGAGGCAGACATGATTGGTATCCGTCTCTGCGCGGTGCTCGTCGGAGCGCTCGTCGCGCTCGTCGCCCTCGCGGTGCCCGCCCCGGGCTCGGCCGCTCCCGAAGGCAAGGTGGTGATCGCCCAGGGCGTGGACCCCTCGTCGCTGGACGCCATGAACCAGCAGGAGACGCCGGCGTCGGTGATCGCCGAGCACATCTACAACAAGCTGGTCGAGCGGGACGGGAGCCTGAAGATCGTGCCCGCGGTGGCCGCCGAGCTGCCCAAGCTGATCTCGCCCCAGGTGTGGGAGATCAAGCTCCGCAAGGGCGTCAAGTTCCACAATGGGGAGGACTTCAACGCGGACTCCGTGAAGTTCAGCCTGGAGCGGGCCAAGGATCCCAAGATGCGGGGCAGCTCGAATTTCAAGCTGATCCAGCGCGTGGAGGTCCTGGACCCCTACACGGTGCGCGTCCACACCGTCAAGCCCTGGCCGACGTTCATCGCCTCGATGAACCATCCGCAGGCGGCCATGTACCCGCCCAAGGCCTATGCCGACAAGGACAGCCCGTACATCTCCAAGAACCCGATCGGCACCGGGCCGTACAAGTTCGTCCGATGGTCCAAGGACGAAGAGATCGTCCTGGAGGCCAACGACGGCTATTTCCGCGGCGCCCCCAAAATCAAGACCGTGGTGTTCAGGCCCATCCCCGACGACGCGGTGCGGGTGGCGGCGCTCCAGAACGGCGAGGTCGACGTCGCCGTCAACATCCCGCCGCACCTGGCGAACATCATCGCCAACCATCCGAAGCTCTTCCTCAGCACGGCGCCCAGCGTCCGCACCATCCAGCTCATGTTCTACACGCATCAGTTCGACACCCAGAACAAGCTGGTCGGCCCGTACCAGGGTCCGTCGGCGGACAAGCGCGTCCGGCAGGCGATCGCGTACGCCCTCGACGTGGACGAGATCATCAAGGGCGTACTCGACGGCAAGGGGCAGCGGGTGGCGACCATGCTGCCCAGCATGCACTTCGGCTACGATCCCTCGCTCACGCCCATCAAGCAGGACCTGGCCAAGAGCAAGAAGCTGTTGGCGGAGGCGGGTTTCCCCAACGGGCTCGAGATCGCGCTCCACGGCCCCCAGGGGCGCTACGTGCGCGACAAGGAAGTGCTCGAGGCTGTTGCCGGCCAGCTGACCAAGGCGGGAATCAAGACGACGATGCGCACCTATGAGTTCGTCAACTACCTGAACAACATGGTCTACGTGCACAAGGCAGGCCCGGTCTGGCTGATCGGCTGGGGGCAGGGCATGATGGACGCCGAGGGCATCTACGTGCCGCTCTTCCGCTCGGGCAGCCTTCTCTGCAACTACTACAACGCGGACTTCGACGGGATGGTGGACCAGGCCCAGACCATGATGGACGAGAAGCAGCGGCTGGCCCAGTACCACCGCATCAACAAGCTCTGGATCGACGATCAGGCGGCGGTGCCGCTCTACCAGCAAATCGACCTCTACGGCGCCAGCAAGCGGCTCAACTGGAAGGCGCGGAGCGACGAGCTGATCAAGGCCTACGACATGTCGCTCAAGTAGGGCGATTTTGACTTCAGGGAGACGCGGGCTAGAATAGGTTTCTCACGCGGCCGTAATTCAGTGGCAGAATGCCAGCTTCCCAAGC
>WNFV01000176.1_pt1 | contig 82026 bp, 74 predicted proteins | sample 5400101 | NCBI WGS metagenome assembly WNFV01 (sample SAMN13153361, study PRJNA577476) | soil metagenome | isolation source: 115 cm soil or saprolite under grassland replicate 1 | place: USA:California | collected 2016-06-15
GCAGCTTTCATCCCTAGACCGGCTCCTGTGGGTGTGGCTCTACCGGATTTGGCCGCAGGTCATCGACGCGATGGTGTTGGTCAAGCCGGCAACCGTGGTCCAATGGCATCGCAAGGGCTTCGGGCTCTATTGGCGGTGGCGATCACGCCGTCCGGGACGACCCAAGATCGGCACAGAAATCCGTGATTTGATCCGCCGCATGAGCAAGGCCAACCCGTTGTGGGGGGCGCCCCGCATCCACGGGGAACTGCTCAAGCTCGGCATCAAGATCAGCCAGGCCACAGTTGGGCGGTGGATGCCGTGGTGTCCCAAGGTCCCCTCCCCGACCTGGCGGACCTTTCTGCGCAACCACCTGCCCGACATTGCGGCGATCGACATGTTTGTGGTTGCCACCGCGACGTTCCGGCTCCTCTATGCCTTGATTGTGCTCAGCCTCGACCGCAGACGGGTTGTTCACTTCGAGGTCACCCAAAATCTCACGCAAGTCTGGCTTTCCGGCCAAATGACCGAGGCGTTTCCCTGGGACACTGCCCCGCGCTATCTGCTGCGGGACCGAGACAAATCGTATGGTCCGGCGTTCCGTTATCGAGTTCGAGCGATGGGAATCACGGAGGTCATCACTGCCCCGCGATCACCCTGGCAGAATCCCTACGCCGAGCGTCTCATCGGTTCGATCCGCCGTGAATGCCTGGATCACGTTATCATCCTCAACGAGCGTCACTTGCGCCGCGTACTGTCGAGCTATTTTCAATATCATCATGACGCCCGAACGCATCTCTCGCTCAACAAGGACTGCCCACGGCCTCGTCGCGTACAACTTCCCTCCGCGGGCAACATTATTGCCTTCCCGGAGGTCGGCGGTCTGCATCATCGCTATGAGCGTCGAGCCGCGTGAGATTGGCGAGGCGGCAGGCTCCGCTTGTCCCCACCCAATTGCCCTCAATTCATTTTTGAGCAAGGACAGGGATGGCGGGTGTGAGCTTCGTGCATACAAAAGGCAAGCACGCAGAAGTGGCATGTGCCCGAGCCTAGCACCCACACGTCGGATACTGCGGCGCCGGATTCACCCGGCAACCAAAATTTCCCTTCACGTTTTTGTTGTAGTAAGTCCCGACGGACTGCGCTTTGATAAGCGCACTTACAATCGCTTCCGGGATATCGCAGTAGGGATATCGAGTTTTGTTGAGCAGGATCACCATAAAGCTCTTTGCTTTGTCGTAGCACACTTGATGCACGAAACTGCTTTTGGTGTCTGAGCAATCGAGCAACGCCAGGTCGAGACAGCTGCCGGCGTAATATTTCACTTTCACGCATTGGGCTTGTGCCGAGGTTGAAATGCAGAGGAAAAGCGTCCCGACCCACATCCAAAGTCTCATTGATGATCCTCCCTGCTGCTCAAATGCTGGAATTCTCGATCTTTGATCAGCGATCACATCCGACAGCGGGCGACCTCACCGCACAGAGCGAGGAGTGCATTAATACCTCGCTGTCGTATGACCGCAACCGAATAAACTCACAATTTTCGCCCAATCACTAGATTGATTTCTTCATCGAATGGGCGTCCTGTTGCATCCCGCTTATGCGGCGTAATCTTCAATCTGTTGTTGGTCGCTCGCTCAATGGCATTCGCGATTTTTTGCGCAACATCATCCACAAACCAAATTTCGATGCCAACATTTATACCGTCAGTAAAATATGCACTGTGACGCACGCCCTTCCATTTGACGATGGCAATTGCTCTCGTGAAGCTCTCCGCTAGATCGTCGCACGCCGCCAAGCTGCAAAGTACATTTACATGCTGCGGCGTCATCTCCCGGAGTTGCGCAACCAATGCCGACATCTCATCGGCCGTTAGCGGCGGCCATCTATTTATAGTGAGTTCCTCAATTCGCTTTTCGAGCGCTGCGATCTTTTGAGCGGCCTGATCGGGCGATGCCCCGCCGAGCTTATCTCGGTAATCGTCCCTCTGCCGAATCAACAACGCAATTTGACTGTCCTTATTTGCCAATTGCTCATCTTTACTCGCGAGTCGCGACCCATAAGACCAATTGAACGCTGCCCATATCACGCCCCCCAAAATCAAAATGCATGTAATGAACGAGATTTTCGCGCCGGAAATTACCTTCCATTCGTCTATCAGTTTCGCGATCAATTCTTGCATGGGGGCGCTCACTTACCCTATCGGCTTAAACTGACGCGAGCGTGCTTCGTCCAGCGCCCGCTCGATCAAATATCCTGTTGTTCGGTCCTGTAGCTCATCCGCCAACGTGAGCGCTTCTTCGAGGTATCTGATGAGTTCACCGCTTTTCTGCGCCGAGTCCATCATGTGATTTTCCTCAAACCCTTACCGATATTCATCGTCTAAATTTTGGCTGCCAGCTTCGCTGGAGGTCCGCCTCTTCAGCCGCTTCGTCTTCGTCTTGCTGCTCGAGATGCAACAAGATGAGCGCAAAGCCGTTTTGTTGTGGATAGACCTGTTCGAATAGGGTCGGGGCGGGTTGACCGCGCTTCACCTCAATCCACAGGTCAGGGATACATTCGCAAATGTTGCTCGCTACACCTGCTTTATGTGGGCCGCGGTGAAATACCGAGCCGCGTGGCACGTTTCGGCCGCGTTGAATTTGGATAAATGGAAATTTTATGCGGTTCCGATACGAACGACGGACCTGGCCGTTTTGCGTGATGACAATTGCGACCTGTTCCGGGTGATATTCGGCGTAGGCGCGAGCCATCGCTTCCTTGCTTACCTGAAAATCACCGGCGAGTTGCGGAATGTGTTCGAGATTGGGCGATGGCTGTTTGCGAAACTCAATTCGGAGAAACGGCGGTGGTATCAAAATCAGAGAGGAGAATTTGTTTGCTTCGACTTCCATCTGCGCACGTCTATCGTTCGGCTTCGCGGATTGCCGAAGCATGTCGGCACGCGTGCATTGGAAGCCTTGGTCCGACGAAGGCTTATGCGCTGGAATCAAGAAATGGCCGAGCTCATGTCCGATGGTGAACCGTTGCCGGAATTTGTGACTGGCCTTGTTGACCAAAATTATCCCGCTGTGCCTGTCGGGATCGGTGATCAGCGCGCCCTCGAAACTATCTGTTTCATGCTCGCGAATATCGACGATGTCGAACTGCTTGCATAGCATCTCAATTGGAATTGGAGGCGCCAGCGCGGGCTCGACCTTGAGAATGCGCGCCACCAGACCCTCTGGGGATCCCCCGCCTTTCACGTCGAGGTCCATGCGTGAAGCAGGCATCAGCTGCCCCCTTTGGTCTCCTTGAGCCGCTTAGCCAGACTACGAATCGTCTCGCGGTCACCCTCGCTCAGATCTTTCAAGTCCCGGTAGAGCGCAATCAGTTCCAATTCTCAAGTCCTTTAACCGAGCACCGAGGCTCATTCCTATTCCTCCTTTCGAGTCACGGCGGGGCGGCCACGGCTTCAACGCGGCCACCCGTTCATGATTGCATACGTTCTTGTACCTGTGGACTTGACGGAAGGCAACGTAAGATATATCCGTACGATATGGGCCGCTCCAGTGAACGGCCCAACCACAGAGAAGGAACTTGAAAATGGCAGTAGCTGCTCAGAATCGGGCTCCCATTGGGACCCGCGCCAAGACAGGCCAGATTTGCCCAGAAAGCGGAGTGTGGAAGGTGGAAGGGACGCCGACTACCACGGCCCCGATCGCGAAGGGCAACGTCATGCCGCCGTATAACAACAAGGCGGTGGTCTGGGTGCTGATCCAGTACGCATGACGATTGGCGAGGAGAGTCCGTTTCGGCGGACTCTTTCCTCAAACCAATCGGAGCCGCCGATTTTCAGATTTCGCCTTGCAGGCGGCGCCAGCCACCAGCAAATTCATTTTTGTGGCACGGTGTCGCAGGAGCTCAATCCGTGAGAGCACCTACTCCCTCTTGCCATTCACCACTCGACATCGAGCGCATTCGGCAGCGAGCTTCGTCTCGTCCGTCTACATAGGTGATCCTCTTCAGCGCCTCGTCATCATTCTCGGTGTGTTCGCCGGACTTCGAAGTCCGGCGATCGTTGCTACCACACATGTTCGTGAGCGCGATGCTGATAGATCGGAGAATGGGCGTGCATACTAGAAGCGCTGTAAGCCATTTGGCCAGAGGTATTCTTAAGCATCAGAAGACTTGGGAGGCGCACGAAAAGCAACGACTTGCCCAAGTCGGCAGTGTCTGGTTGTGCAAAACCGTCGATGAGAATTTCTCCTAGCTTGGACCGATTCCCGGTATAGAGCGCGGGTAGACTGAACTCTACCATCCAAAACCAATCTGGCAGACCCTTGAGCATTTCAATTTCATGCGAAGCCATCGCTGTCCCATCATGAGCACGCGACGACTGCAGGTGATCGAGGTATTTCGATTTTTCGATTAATATCGTCCTGAGAACAAACTTTATCTGATTTTGCGTAATAAAGTCGAACCACTTTCCAGCGCGCAATGGGGCAAGACTGGGCAATAGATTCAACAGCGTGATTCCTGCAACTCCCTCTGCATAGTCTGGTCTAACGGCAGGACAAACGGGGTGTAAGGCTACAATATATCTCGCCCGCACCTTCTGATCGACGTCTAGAGCGCGGCTGCTGAATGCATAATATGGACCAAAGTTATCATCGTGCATTAAGAAATGATCGATCCAAAAACTGCTTGGATAGTATGGAGTAGAGGGCGGTCCGCCTGAATACGTCGGGACTGCCTCCGGATGCCATTCGTCCGAATTGCGGGTGTGTCCAAAAACCGTCACAACATGTTCGGTCTGCGGGTCCCCTGTCGTGAAGACAAGCAGCGCGACATGTCCCGACTCAACGATCGCTGCGAGAATGGTCAGAAACTTTGACAGTGTCAGGTTATCACATTCAACGATCGAAGCCTTGGCCCCTTGACTGCCATCTATGACCTTCGCGATCTGTCCAAGAGAAAGTCCAGTTGATGGCGGAGTGATTCCAAGCTTCTCGTTTATTGCCTTGCTTGACACTGGCGGATCAAACGCCCCGATCGAATTAAGCGCCATACGCAAACATGCGTGAGCGCACACGTGGGTCAGTCCGTTCTGCTGGCAATAATAAATTCCACGCAACGTGAGTTCACAACCTTTCACAACGCAGAGAAACTCTCCCTCAGCACAAATGAAATTATTTAGCAGTGGCCGAGAGTGTCCCGCCCCGTTCCTTAAGGCTGGCGGTGTCAAGATAGCCTCGTAGATATACGTGTGTGTAAATTCCGAACTGGTAGGTGCTCGGTAATTAACTACTACGATCTGACCCAGGACTTCGTCGGCCGGTACCATTGCCGTGTCGGTCGGCTCAGTCTCGGAAGCAAAGAATGAAATCGTGACCGCTTCAGCAGCCCCACCGCCACCAAGCGAACCATCAAGAGCATCAATTTCCTCCCGAATGTCCGCACGCGGAAGAGCAGACTCGATTGCTACGAATCGGGCCCCTTGTTTCCGTGCGAGAGTGCAAATGCGATGTAGCGTGAGTGGGTATGCTTCCGCTGCCTTCCAATGCGTCGCGACTAGATCGAAGAAAAATGAAAATGGCGGCTCGCAACACAGGCACGACTCGATTGTCGGGAGGCCTGTCCACATGCCGTGTCAGGTGCGTACGTACAGCCTATTTTGATGATCGCCGAGGGCCCCCAACGACTACGTCGGGATCGTAGTGACCCGTCGCACGCTTTATCTCTTCGAGATAGTTTTGCTGGTCCTGCGTGGGCTTGGGCACTTCAATGACCCGCCCGCGGCTGTCGCGCGCAGCTGTCTTCTGCGATGGAGTGGACGTGTTGTCTTCCTCGCGGTGATTACCCATAGCAGGCTCCCATCAGGCGCTATTATCTTGATTTCGTTAACGTTTTGGAAAGACGTTTGTTCCAGTCGCGGCGCCGCGCGGAACTGTAGCCGCTGGCAACCTCCTCTACAAGAGGTCGGCTTCGCCCATCGAGACTGCGTCGCGAATCGTCTTACGCCTGTTCGGTCGCCGTGAGAAGTCGCGATTTTCCAGAGATGGTGGATTAGTCCGTAAGCCGCACGAGCTCGCGGTCAAGGGAGAGCAGCTCGTCATTGAAATTTAGATTCCCTGACGTGAAGTATGACGCCCATTTGCGGCGCATTGGCCGCCGTGTTCTGAGAAAATACCTGTCGCCCTGAGAGCCGCCGGCAGATCCGGGAGAGAAAACTAAAGGATAGGACTGATCGCCCTGCTTCGACGTGGTCGACCCGAACTGAAAAATCCGCTGCAATGTGGCTTTTCGATACACCGCTCACACTCGGCGATAAATTCGTTTTTCCAGTCGGAAATTGATTGTGCAGCATAAGGCCATACCGAACGAGCAAGAATGCAGCGCTGCAAATTGTAGACCGAGACTCTGACCTTGGCCGCGACAAGCAAATCGACCGCCTGTGCTAATGAATTTTGGTACTCTACCGGATCGATCCAAAGCAATTCTTCGTTCGCGATCGCGAACCCCGTGTTTTCCAGACCCATCAATGCCACATGATCGACGAATGGAAGATTGCGAGAAATCCAACGGCATGTCTCAACTATATGGGGCACTGTTAACGCATGCAGTACCACGCGCACCTCAACGCGCTGCTTTTGATTTTTCAGTTTGAGAATGCCCAGGACCGTCTCATCGAAAGCGCCGCGTGCTTGCACGACGTAATCATGGACGTGGTCAACCGCGGCGTAGATCGGAATGCCAACAGTTAGATTTGGATGGTTGAGCCGCGACCAAGCGTCGACAACTTCGGTCCGAACGAACGCCCGCCCATTGCTGAGCACATGAACAGCGGTTCGAGGTAGATGATCACGACAGACCCCGAGTACATCCAGAAACTCACGCCAATCCAGAAGCGGTTCACCACCGGTAAATCCAAGCGATTGTGTGTCGGGATCTATGAGTGGAATGCTCGACCGTATTTCATCGAGTATCCAACGATCGTCCACGTCTTTTGGGGGCTGCGAGCACATCAGACAGTAATGATTGCAGCGATCAGTGACTAGAAACGAATTATGACTAGACGCGCGCCTGTACAGCGTGCGGAACCGTCGCGATCCCGTGCCGATCCCGACCACATCTCCTTCTTGCAAATAGTTGAACTTGGACGGAAGCCTAATCACATTCAGGATGAACGACGGAATATCGCCTGTCGGTACACTGTCGTCATCGATAATAGCGACCGTATTGAAGCCTGCTTGTGATGCTTCAGCCAAATCCCCTGCCTGACGTGCGATGGCCATATCAAAGGAAGCGTCTACAGCCGCATCTGTGGTCGAGGACCGAAGCCGATACGTGTAGCTCGGCCGCATCGGGTCGAACCCCCGTACGAAATTGGCGGTACCGGCTAGCGGCAGCGTCACATCGATCCCCATCGACGGAGTATTGCGGCATCTTGGGGAGAGTTTTCCAATATGCTCAGCAATAGCCTCATCACACCCTTCTGTCTCGCGCAAAACTCGGAGAGAGGCTTAATTCCTAGTGCATCTCCTTGGGTGGCGTGGTGGTACACCGGGTCAGCGCCGCAGTGAGGCTCAAAAACGCAGTCGTAACAGTCCGGCGCCGCCTGCGTGAGAGACGCGGCAACAAGCTCGATTAAATTTGGGGCTGTCACGAGTGAATTGTATATAGCATCTGCAACGTTTCCGATTTGAAATGTCCGATCTCCCATTTCCGCCAGCATTCTGCCTTCGTCCGAAGCGAACACCGTGCCATCGTAGTTGTATACCAATGCTCCAAGTCCGATTCCTGCTGGACTACGCAAATCGACATATCCGAGCGGCCGATCCGTGAGCATCTTTTTCAAAATCAAGCTGGCATAAAATTCCGGGAAATGTTTGCCGCGCGCATTCACCCCAAGAATGTAGCGGAGCCCGCGCTCATAAAATGCTAGCCACCGCCGGGCGTCATAACGTTGAAAAGTTTTCGTCTTTACAGCGAAGCCGTAAGGCGATAGTGGCCGAAGAAAGATACCATCCAGCCCGAGGCCGACATATTCATTAACAATCTCCTCAACGCGATCAAGGCTCGCTTCGGTCGTCGTCATCAACGCACCAATCCGATCCTGCCCGAGAAATTCTTGAGCCTTGCGTATTCCACGTACGACCAATTCATGGCTGTTTCCACCCGGACGCGGCCGGTTCTTATTGTGCAGGTCCGCAGGACCATCAAGAGAAGTCGAGAGCAGTACATCGTGGGCTTTGCAGAAGGAAAGAATCGAATCGGTTAATAACGCTAGATTCGTGGCAATCACAAACTCAACAGATTTCTGCCTCTTCGGTGCTTGCAACTCCGCGTCCAACACGATCTTTTCAATGAGTTCGAAATTGAGCAGTGGCTCGCCTCCTTGAAATTCGATCTTGATCTTGGAAGAGGGCGTACTCAGAGCAATTGTGAGTGCCCGTTGGGCCGTGTCCTCGCTCATGTCAAAACGAGACCGGTCAACGCTCTGCCGAGAAACCTGACAGTAAGGGCAGGAATGTTCGCACCGCAGCGTCACCACAAAAATATGCAGCGGTGTGAGGTATTGAAGAAAGGCCATTCGGCTTCGAAGCCGTAACGCCAATAGCTGTCGTTGACTTTTCTGGTCGGCCCGTGTGAGCAGATGTGCCGTGTACGCCTTCTCGTACAGCCCATCTCCTGGCCGAACCTTAAGCTCGATGAGCTGATTTAGCTCATCCGATTGGAGGCAAATAAAATCGCCCACCATGTTCGAAACAAGGTAGTGATCGCGTCCGGTCCGTTCGAAGCGAAACGGCAGCAACTCAAGCTTGTCGTTGGGTGCCTGGAAAGCCTCTGCCGCGAGGAACCTGGACATGACGGGCGATCGACTACTCAGCCTTTGGACCGGGCGTCGTCAAGGCGCCGAACGCTAACGCGAGGATTACATTGCGGACAGCTTCGGTCTTCTCGGCAACGCGAGCCCGCAAATTCTCATCTGTCACAAGGTCGGTGAACTGGATCCGAAGCGCTTCACCATCGATGGCCTTTGCGCGTGTAGACTCGGGGCGCCCCGTCAACACGCAACGCCATCGATCATCCTGCCTTGCAATTTCACAGGTGCACGCGCCGATCAGTCGATACGCAGCTGCTTGCAATGGTTCGAGTTCCTGCACATCAGTGCAGAACTCGACCGTTACGGAGTCCGTCATAGGCCTCTAGCGGCTGGAATAATGCGACGCGTGAGAACGGTGAGAAGCGTGCGAGGCATGAGAAACGTGCTGAGCGACCAGCGTCCCATCCTCTCGTTCCGTCATGACAAAGCTCAGCAAGTCCTCACCCGCTGAGAAGAACGCGTTGGCTTTGAGATTGGAAGACCTGGCACTGTCGGGCGCCAACGCGGCTTCCCCGTCATGCGGCAACGCCGCGTTTGCGTTTTCTGTAGTTCCGGCAACGCCAGCCAACGATGCCAATGCGGTAGCAAGCGGAACGATAACAATTTGTTTGCGAGCCATCAGCCAATCCCCCTCTACCCAATGGGAAGGTCTATCGGAGGTAGCATATGCCCGCGCTGCGTTCGAGTCCATAAATCCTCAACGAACGGGCGAAATTAAATTTCCTACCGGATGAAGCACCATCCAATGACAAAATGGTTAAGCAAATCAAAGTTATATGGCCCGTAAGCCAGTCCAGCCAGCCGCCCGTCCCGGTCTTCCCCAAGGCTCAGTCAAATGACCCGGGCTGAGCAGCAAACGAAATGGTATGAAGCGCCATCCGGAATGCCGCTACAGGGCCGAGCTGGACATGGAGACCTTGGTGTGGACCCGAGGCAGAGCCTTCCCGCTCTCGCGGCTCGAAAGCCGCCTGCGCTGTCCGCTGGCTCCTGCCACATGGCACTTATCTGACCCGGTCGTACTCAGCACAGAGGCGACTACTACTACTGGCTTGCAAACGGATTTCTAGGGTATTTGATTTTCCAAATTTCAGACGAGGCGTTCAGACTAACCGCGCGAAGCCATACAAGAGAACTTCTTGCTCCCGCCGCTGCAACGGTCGATACGGCAGCATGGAGACAAAAAAGAGACAAAAATTTCATCTCTTTGCAGAAGTGGCCGTAAAATGGCGGTCCCGACAGGACTCGAACCTGTGACCTTCGGTTTAGGAAACCGCTGCTCATCCTTGTGCCGACTACGGATCATTCCATGATCCCGTCGGCCCGAAACCAGCAATAATATTATCCAGAAAGGACTGGCGTTCGGGCGCGAACAGAGCGCTACTGTGACCGCTCCGGGCGCGATGAGCGCCTCGGGACCCTGCCCCGCCGGCTGCAAGGCCATGGTGGGGCTGCGGTGGTAGCGGCGCGCGACGCCGCACGAACCGCAGGAGATCCCGATGTCAAAGCTCACCGATACGCAACTCCTCATCTTGTCAGCCGCCTCGCAACGCGATGATCGCGGTGTTGAACTGCCGGCGAACCTCAAGGGCGGAGCCGCCCGAAAGGTTGTCGATAAGCTGATGCGCTCCGGGCTGCTGGAAGAGGTCCGCGCCCGCGGCTCGCTGCCAATCTGGCGGCGCGACGACGAAAGCGGACCGATAGCGCTGCGCATTACCAAGAGCGGCCTGGAAGCGATCGCTGTCGAGGATGAGGGAACGGCCGCGACCAAGGAGCCAAGCATCGGCAATGCTGCCAACCACGAAGTCGAAGAGCCTGCGCCTGAGGTGATCGCCTCCCGCAAGCACGTTTCCGTTGCTGCGAAGAAGCCCACTCATAAGAAGAATCGCCAAGGTAGGGCAAAGACCAAGACCGTTTCGTTACCCGAAAGCCGGCCGGGCTCGAAACAAGCTCGGGTGCTGGTGATGCTGCGGCGACGGGAGGGTGCAACGATCGGCCGAATTATGAAAGCGACCGGATGGCAGCAGCATTCGGTCCGCGGTTTCTTCGCTGGTGTTGTGCGCAAGAAGCTTAGCCTCGATCTAGTTTCCGAGAAGGTTGGTGATGCTCGGGTCTACCGGATCGTCGACAGCAATCATGCAAGTTCGGCCTCCCGCCGGTCCAGCCGCCGGGCTGCCTGAGCGCCATGCCGCGCGTGACGATCGAGCCGGCGGTGCCGGATAGAGCGTCGCTCGACAACCAGATCGCACGTTTGCGCGGTCTCGATGTCGGGGGGCTCCGAGCCCGATGGCACACGGTGTTCAGGCGGCGAGCACCCCCTCACCTGCCACGCCACCTGTTATTTCGCATTCTGGCGTATCGGCTCCAGGCCGATCGGCTCGGCGACCTCGATGCGGACACGCGTCGCCTGCTCGACCGGTCAGGGCCCCCGGTTGAGGTCGGCCTGCTCGCGGCTGACCTCAACCGCCGCCGGACCGAGTTGAGGCCAGGCACCCTTCTTGTGCGCGAGTGGGATGGTCATATGCAACGGGTCATGGTGCTTGCCAACGGTTTTGCCTGGAATGGCAAGACCTATCGCAGCCTGTCCGAGATCGCCTTCGCCATGACCGGCACCCGCTGGAATGGCCCCAGATTTTTTGGGCTGCGTGACAAATCGTCGTCGGAGCCGAGGCCGTGAAGAGCGCAACGATTAAGCCGGTTCGCTGTGCGATCTACACCCGGGTCTCCACAGACCAGGGGCTCGAGCAGGACTTCAATTCGCTCGATGCCCAGCACGATGCCGCAGAGGCGTATATCCGTAGCCAAGCCCATGCCGGCTGGACCTTGATCCGGGCCCGCTACGATGATGGCGGCTATTCCGGCGGCTCGACGGAGCGCCCGGCTCTCCAGCGACTGTTAGCTGACGTGAGATCCAGAAAGGTCGACGTTATCGTCGTCTACAAGGTTGACCGTCTGACCCGCTCTTTGGCCGACTTCGCCAAGCTCGTCGAGCTGTTCGATGGCCACGGGGTGTCATTCGTATCGGTCACCCAGCAGTTCAACACCACGACCTCCATGGGACGGCTGACCCTGAATGTTCTGCTGTCATTCGCCCAATTCGAGCGAGAGGTAACCTCAGAGCGCATTCGGGACAAGATTGCCGCCTCCAAGCGCAAAGGTCTTTGGGTCGGCGGCATGGCCCCGCTCGGATACAAGACCAAGGACCGCAAGATTGTCGTAGTTGAAGAGGAAGCCGAGCGGGTTCGGACTATCTTCAGCAGCTATCTCAAGCTTGGCAGCCTCCACCGGCTGATGGTAAATCTTCGCGAGCGCGGAATTGTCACCAAAGCTCGATCTCTCAAGACTGGCCGGACAATCGGCAGCATACCATTCACCCGGGGGCCCCTCGCCCATCTATTACGCAACCGGTTCTACATCGGCGAGGTCGTCTATAAGGATCAAATCTATCCAGGTGAGCAGCCTGCCATTCTGGATCGGGACTTATTCGATGCCGTCCAGGCCAAGCTCGACGACCAGCGGAACAACCACACGACCTCACGCATGAAGTCCGAGTCTCTGCTGATCGGCCGCATCTACGACGACCGTGGCAATCAAATGAGCCCGAGCCATGCCCGCAAGCAGGGCATCAGGTATCGGTATTACGTCTCCTCACCTCTCCTCCATGGACAGGCTGCGCGCGCCGGGTCCGTGCGCCGGGTGCCGGCGGCCGTGGTCGAAGCTCTCGTCGGCCATGCCGTCCGCGAGCATTTCAAGGACTCTGCACAGACCGATGAACGAACCCTCATCAAGACCCATGTGATCCGTGTCGACGTACGAGCGGACCAGTTGACGATCGAGATTACGGCTCCAGCCCAAAGGCGAAAAGATCTGACGCGAGGCCACGAACCCGGCGAAGATGACGCAGGCGGCAACGTTATCATTGTTCCCTGGAGAAAGACGCCATCGAAGCGACGGCGCGAGATCATCGTGCCAAAATCCACATCGCCTCACGATGCTCGCCCCATTCGCGCGGAGACTCGCGTTGCGCTCGTCACATCCATCGCCCGTGGCCGGTGCTGGCTTGATGAGATCGTCACCGGCACCGTCACAAGTGTCGAGCAGATCGCTGCCCGCGACAAATGCAGCGTCCGGCAGGTCAACATGACGATCTCGCTCGTCTTCCTTGCACCTGATCTCGTGAAGGCCGCCATCGAGGGTCGACTGCCCCGGGGCATCGGCATTGCACGCTTGCGCGATGCGCCAGTCGAGTGGTCCCGCCAATACGCGATGCTCGGTCTGGCCTCTTAGACTAAGTTAACGACGAGATCTGTTCGCCATTGGCATCTGACCTCTCGGCACCGGTCAGTGCGCCGACGTTTGAATGGCCGCAGTCCCGGCTCCCCGCCAGGAACGGGTTTGCAGAGGCCAGAGACCAAACCCCTAGAACTGCCGCAGAGCGACTCCTGCAAGCGACAGAGACGGTAAGACGGTAAGCTCAACCGCGAAATTGCCCGCAAAATTGGGGCTTTCCGTCGGAGACCGGACAGCGGTGGTTCGCACAGGAGTGCGTGGTGGGCCCGGGAGGACTCGAACCTCCAACCAGACCGTTATGAGCGGCCGGCTCTAACCATTGAGCTACGGGCCCGGCGTTGCATCGGCAGCAAAGCGGCGGCGCAGCGCACTGCCACGGCCCCATCCCCATACAATGCCCCGCCGCGAGCGGCAATCGCGCCTCCGATCCCCGCGGACCGACTCGTCATGCGTGCAGGGTCAGGTGGACACACCTCAGGCCGCATGACGGGCAAGCTGCGAAAAAAAACGGCACGGCGCCGATGAGCAACATTGATTCAAGAGCTGGGCCCTTGACGCACGATAGATTCAAAACCGAGTCACTTTGGATTCGATTATTGCTCGGATCGCTATGGGCTCCGGTCATTGGCCGATCGCGATGACGCTGGCCGCGGCTTTTGTTCGCCGCGTCACCCCGACTCAGCTATGCATTCGTGCGACGAATCACGGGCGGGGCGTCACCGTGCTGGCGTCGACATTGCAGGGGCCTGGTCGGGCTGGTGCCGCGGCACCAAAGAGACCGGGCGCGGGACGGTGAAAAGGGATGCTGCCTGATTTCCGGTTTGTCATCGGCGCGGTCTTGGCGACGGCGTTCCTGGGGGTCACCTGCGTCGGTCTGTTCGCAACGGTGCGGCTCGCGCATCAAGCGAAGATCGGGCCGCTCGAAGCCTCGCGCGCATTGGCGTTTGGCGATCGCGCCGACTGGAACCAGTTCGCGGATCCCGAAAGCGTGCGGCGTTTCGAGGATCTGGCGCGCAAGGCCGACGCCGCCGACGCCGCGGCGCAACCTGCACCGGATCAACCAACGAGCCCGCCGCCGCCGGCCGCCGCTCCGGCGCCCGCGGAGCCGCCCGCCTACGATTATCAGGCCGAAAGCACTCCCGCGCCCGCCAATGTGACGGCGGCCGAAGCGAAGATGCCCGAGCCTGCGGCGCCGGTCGATCTCGTGCCCCCGTCGGCGGCGAGCGCGGCTGCCCCCGACCAGCCGAGCGAGACAGCGCCGGCGGCTCCCGCAGCTCCACTCGCAAGCGGCACGCCTTCCACCGATCAGCCGAGCGAGAGCTCGCCGGCCGCCCCCGCCGCTCCGGTGGTGACCAACGCGCCTCCCCTCGATCAGCCGAGTGAGCCGCCGGTCATTCCCGCCGCCCCGGTCGTGACAAGCGCGCCTCCCGTCGACAATCCGAGCGATCCGCCGGCCGCTGCTCCCGCAGCACCGGTTGCAACGAGCGAGCCGCCGCCGGACGAACCGCGCGAGACCGGCGCGCTCAGCGCTGCGCCGTCGGCAGCGGCCAGCGCACCGACCTGGGACGAGGAGCCGAACTGGACCGCCGCCGTCGAGCCCGCGCCCGCGACCACACCCGCGAGCGAACCATCGGCGGCCGAACGCGTCGCTACCGCGCCGGCACCAGTGCCTGCCGCCAAGAGCGAGGACACGCCGGTGCTGCCGCCGCCGGCTCCGGCTCCGCCGCCACCGCGGGCGGTTACCCCGAAACCGGTGCCAGCCAAACCGCAACCCGCAAAGGCGGCGCCGGCGGTCGAGCCCCGCGCCGTTGCTCCCGCCACGCGGACCGTGACGGCGCCGCGGCCGCGCGTCGCGCCGCAGTCGTATGATCAGCAATGGTACGACGCGCCGTGGCGCGCTCAGCAAAACGCGCCGCAGCAGTACGCGCCGCAGCAATATGCTCCACCGCAGTACGCACCGCGGCAGCCGGCTGCGCGGCGGCCGCCCGCCGATCCGTTCGGGCAACCCTACGGCCAGCCGTACCGTCCGTACGGCGGCTGAAATCGATCAACCGGTCTCGGTAGGCCAGGTTGAGATGAACTATAAGCAGAACAATTCCTTCGTCTCGGCTTTGCAACGGCGAGCGACAGGGCGCTGACCTGCCAAACCAATATGACCAAGCCAAGAGAAATATCTCTCTGCACGCAAGAGGATTACAATCAGATCCTTGAGGAATTGCCTGAATTTTGGGACGGCCGCGACACTCGTCATCTGCACCACCCTTTCCTGATCCATGAGTTTGGGAACTCGGCCTTTGTAATTCGCGATGGGCCGCAGGTCGTCGCCTATTTGCTCGGCTTTGTCTCGCAGACCGAGCCGGTTGGATATGTGCATGTGATCGCCGTGCGCGCGTCCGCACGAAGACAACATCTTGGGCAGGCCCTGTTCGGCTACTTCGTCCAGTTCTCCCGGCGGCATGGCTGCAGGCACGTCAAGGCGATCACCACGCCGACGAACCTGGGCTCGATCGCCTTTCATGAGAGTCTCGGCATGCAGCTCATCGGCGAGCCCAATGCGGACGGCATACCGATTGTTCCCGACTATTCGGGCCGCGGCGCACCGCGTGTGATCTTTTGGAAGACTATCTAAATCGACCCAGTATCCCCTTACATCCGGAACAGCCGCTTGGCGTTGCCGCTCAAGAGCTTGACCTTGTCCTCGTCGGACAGCGGAACGGTCTCCATCCACTTGACCGCCGGCTTGTTGGCGACGAACGGCCAATCGACCGAGAACAGGATGCGGTCGATGCCCAGCTCCATCACGCAGCACAGCAGCGCCGGATTGGAGAAGTTGCCGCTGGTGGTGATGTAGAAGTGGCTGCAGAAGGCGTCGCGGAAGCTCAAGGTCTTGGCGCCCGGCCGCGCCAGCGCATGATCGACGCGCCAGACCAGGAACGGCAAGGTCTCGCCGAGATGGCCGAGCACGATCTTCAGCCGCGGATAGGCGTCGAACGCGCCGCTGAGCACCATGCGGATCGCCAAGGTCGCGGTCTCCACCGTGTAGCCCCAGGCGGCGCGCACCACCATCGGGAAGTCCTTGGCGTAATCGTTGTAGTAGGCGTCCATCACCGTGGGCAGCGGCAGCGACGGATGTAGATAGATCGGCATGTCGAGCGCCTGCGCGCGCTCGAAGATCGGCCAGAACCGCTTGTCGTCGAGAAAGACGCCGTTGGCGAGCCCGTGGAGCATGGCGCCCTTGAAGCCGAGCTTGCTCACGGTGCGCTCAAGCTCATCGGCGGCGGCCTTCGGATCGCTGGTCGGCAGCGCCGCGAAGGCGGCGAAGCGCTGCGGATGGGCCGTCACCGCGGCGTGCAGCCGGTCGTTGACGCGCCGCGTCAACGCGACCGCGTCGTCGCCGGACAGTTTCTGGGTCGACGGCGCGCCATGCGAGAGGATCTGCAGATCGATGCCGGCCTCGTCCATCTCTTTCAGGCGCAGCTCGCCGAGGTCATAGAGGCGGTTGAGCATTTCCGGATCGCGGACGGCTTCGGTGCCGGCGTAGTGCGTCGCCAATTCCTTGTCCCAATAGTGTTCCTCCAGCGCGATGACCTGACATTTCGGCTTCTGCATCATGATGCGTTATCCCCCATTCACGTGGTCTGATGACGCTTCCTAGCAACGGCGAAGCGCGCTGTCACGGACGCGAATGGCAGCCGATATGCGCGGTTCGTCCGCGACCAGCCTCGCCGGTGCCGGCACCCGCGCTCGTTCCCGATGCATAAAGCGCGCATAAACGGCCAGGCGAGCCACGCGCGCCCTGCAACCCTGCTTTGCGGTCATGGGCTTGGCGGCGCACCCGAGTCGGGAGTTAGACTCCACGCCGGTTGGAGCGACGAGGACGACTGCGATGGCTCATCTCGTCGACAAGGAATTCGTCGAGCGGGCGAATACCGTGCTCCTGCTCAGCGTCCTCTGGGGCGCCTTTGCCGCCTGCGTCGTCGGCGCGTTGATCTATGACCTCAGCTATTGGTTCGGCGACTAATGACGCGGCTCCGCCGCACCCGTCGGGCTGATCGCTACCGTCCCCTTCAATCCGCTTCAACCCTTGCGTCGCCCTGCTGGCGCGCCGGTGACGTTTAGACAGGATTTAGATCGGCAGAATTCGTCCGGCGCAATTTGCCGCCATTTCACAGATCGGGCTTTCGATATCGTCAACCAAACATCGAATAGGAGAGCACGAACCAGAGCGCGAGCGCCCCGGTCATGAACAGGAGGCTCGTGCTGGTCATCAGATAGGTCAGTTGCCTTGCGATCAATGCCAGCGCGATCAGCGCCGACAAGGCGATAATCGGAACGGTGGCAGACATCGGGGCCGCCTTTCGCTCCCCGTCTCCCAGCCATCCCTACCGCGATAAGGTCACCAATTTCCCAACGCCGGGGGCTCGGCCGATCCGGCCGGGCGGCGACGTGGCGCCCGGCCGATCAGGGGCGTATACTGGGCCTGTGTTCATGTTGGCATTCCGGCGTATCAACAACGACGTTCAGAGAGGTCTGACATGTCAATGAGCTCCGGCAATCTCGACAAGCTTCAGAGTGCGGTCGCGCAATCGATCCGCGATCACTGGGTTCTGTTCCTGGTCGAGGGCGTGATCCTCGTCATCCTGGGCGTGGTGGCGATCGTGGTGCCGCCGATCGCCACGCTCGCGGTCACCATACTCATCGGCTGGCTGTTTCTCATCAGCGGCATCGTCGGGCTGATCACCACCTTCATGGCTCGCCACGCCCCTGGATTCTGGTGGTCGCTGCTTTCGGCCGTGCTGGCGATCGCCGCCGGCCTGGTCTTGCTGATCTGGCCGCTGGGCGGCGTCGTCACGCTCACGCTCCTGCTCATCGTGTTCTTCACGATCGAGGGCGTCCTCACCATCATGTACGCGCTCGAGCACAAGAAGGAGCTCTCGGGCAGATGGGGCTGGATGCTGGCGAGCGGCATCGTCGATCTCATCCTGGCGGCGATCATTTTCGCCGGGCTGCCCGGCACCGCTGCCTGGGCCATCGGCCTCCTGGTCGGCATCAACATGCTATTCGGCGGGACATCGATGATCGCGATGGCGCTGCACGCGCGCGCAAGCGCGGAGGCGCCGAAGCAAGCAACGGCCGCTTAAAGCGGCTGAACCAGCAGGCTCGCGGCCTCGCCGCGCTCGCCGATCAAGGCCGGCGCGCCGAGCAGGATGACCTGACCGCCGAGCTCGATGCTGGCCTGCACCGAGACCAACGCTCGCGGCACGGGCGGATTGGGCTCGGCGACGCGTGAGCCGATCAGCGGCTCGAGCGGCTGCGCGATCTGGCAGCCCTCGACCAACCAGGATGAGAACCCGGCGAAGCCGCCCTCGCTCGGAAGCTCGGCGACCGCCGCGGCAAACCGGGCGGCCGCCTCCTCGTCGAACGTCGCGGCGCCGTCGCGGAAGAACGTACGAACGAGACGGATCCAGGTGCCCTTGTAGGCGACGGTCGCGCGCAGCGCGAAGCTTGCGCCGAGCGCGGCTTCGCCCTCGATGCGCCGCAGGCGCCGGTCGCGCGCGAGATCGGGGGCGGCGGCGATATAGATCTCCTCGGCGCCCCGCCGCCGCGCCTTTGCTTCCACGTCGGCGATGATGTCGCCCAGGCCCGCGCCCGCCGGCGCGTACGACAGCGCGTCCTGCGCGATCGACGCCGCCTTGATCGCGAGCGCAACTTCCGCCGGGTCGGCCTTGGCGCGCAGCCGCGCGAACAGCGCGGTGGCGTCGATCAAGCTCAGGCGCGGGCCGCCTTCGCGCACATCGTCGGCGATGCCGGCGGACAGACTGTCGAGGTCGGCGACACCCACCGCGGCATCGGCCTTCCACCCCGCGATCAGGCGCGCCGCTTCGAGCCCGATGCGCGGGGTGTGGATCACCTCGGCGACCCGGCTGGTGCGCTCGATCCAGCTCTTGACCCGATAAGTGAGCGCGACGACGAGCACCGGCTCCCGCTCGCGCGCCACCACCAGCAGCGCCTCCGACCAGTACGGCACGAAGCCGGTGAGCCAGGACACGCCGGCGGTGCGGGTATTGTTGGTGTAGACGAGGAGCGCGTCGAGGCGCGCCTCCGCCATCGCGGCGCGCAGCCGCGCGAGGCGCGCATCGAGCACCGCATCGGGCAGCTCGGCCTTGGAATGGGAGATCAGCCCGCGGCGCATTTTTTCCGCCTCACGCCGCGACCTCGAACAGCTCGCGCGGGGTCTTGCACAGCACGTCCACGCCGCTCTCCGTCACCACCACCGCGTCGCCCAGCACCAGGTAGCCGACGTCGGGATGGTAGGTGTTGGGATGCACGATCAGCGCCATGCCGGGGACGAGCGGCGTATCGACATCCTCGAGGATGTGCGGTTTGGAGTCGCAGAACAGCCCAAGCCCGTGCCCGCGCACCCGCGTCCACTTGCTGGTGACGTAGTCGCCGAGGCCGTATTTGCGAAAGACGTCGTTCTCGGCGCGCGCCACGTCGGCCGCGGTCGCACCGGGCCGCACGGCGGCGACGCCGGCTTCCAGCGCTTCGCGATAGACCGCGAAGGCGCGGCGCTGCGCCTCGTTCGCCTTGCCGACCACGCAGGTACGGCAGATCTGCACGAAATAGCCCTCGACCGACGGCGTGAGCTCGGTCGTCACCAGATCGCCGGCGGCGATGCGGCGCTCCGAGGGCGGCGTCATGCCGAGCACGTCCTTGCCGCCGGAGCCGATGATCATGAAGTTGTCCGGGCAGCCGCGGCGGCGCAGGAACGCCTCGACGTCGGCGACCAACTCGTATTGGCGGCGGCCCGCTCGTACCGCTGCGCGAAACGCCCCATAGGCCTCGTCGGCGAGCTTGGCCGCGCGCTTGAGCACCGCGATCTCACCGGGCAGCTTGTGCATGAGCAGGCGGTCGAGCAGCGCCGTGGCGTCGTCGAGCGTGAAGCTGCGGCTCTTGTCCGCGAGCCAATTGGGCAGAAAGTGGCGCGGCGCCGCGGCCAGGCGATGGTTGGCGACGCGGTCGAGCCGCGCGCCGACCGCGCGGGCGATGCCGGTCGCGAAGCGGATCGTCGCGCCCGGCGTTTCCGCCTCGGCGCGCTCGGCGTCGCTCGCGCTGTCGAGAAACAGCTCGGTCGCGCCGTCGGCCTGCATCACCGCGATGCCGTGACCTTCGAGGATGCCGAAATCCGCGACGTAGCGCAGATAATCGCCCTGCCAGGCGTTGCCGTAGACCACGAGCTCCTCGATGCCGGCCTCCGCCATGGCAGTCAGCAAACGTCGGCGCCGCTCGTCCGAAAGCATCACGCCCCCTTTTCCGCGGCGCGCGACTTGGCGAGAGTCTCGGGCGCCGACGCGTAGCCGTAGTCCCGTTGCGCCGCTTCCAGCGAAATGTAGCCGCTGCGGATGTCCTGCTCGAGCGCGCGCCGGTCGCGCTTGCGCGGATCGCCCCAGCCGCCGCCGCCGGCGGTGCCGAAGGTGAGCCGGTCGCCCGGCTCGAGCGCAACGCCGGTCGCCTTGCGCAGTTTTTGCGCGCTGCCGTCATGCCGGATCAGCACCGCCTCGTTGACGGCGCCGGATTTGCCGCCGCGCAGTCCCCACGGCGGGTCTTGCGTGCGCTCGTTGTTGACGTTGGCGACGCACTTTTGCAGCGCGCGGTAGGTCAGGTCGACGCCGAGCCCGCCGCGATGCTGGCCGGCGCCGCCCGAATCGGTGCGCAACGCAAATCGCTCGATCAAAAACGGATATTGGATCTCCTGCAGCTCGATCGGGGCGCTGCGCACGTCGCCCTGGCAGATCGACACCGAGGCGGACTCGCCGTCCTCGTGCGGCCGCCCGCCCCAGCCCCCGCCGAAAATGTTCATCAGCAAAAAGCGCCGTCCGTCCGGCCGGAAGCCGCCGATCGAACAGCCGCCCATGTCGCCCTTGTGCGCGGCCGGGATGCGCTCGGGCAGCGCCGGCGCCAGCGCCTTGAGGATGGTGTCGATCACGGTCGGCAGCGGGATGCTCCACAGCCCGAGCGCCGCCGGCCATTTGGCGTTCAAGATCTTGCCCTCGGGCAGGATCAGCTCCAGCGGCCGGAAGCAGCCTTCGTTCACCGGCGCCTCCGGCTGCGTCAGATTCTTGAACGCGACCCGCGCCGCCGCCAGCCCACCCGAATAGCCCGAATTGGTCGGGCCCGGCACCTGGTCGTTCAGCTCGGAGAAGTCGATGACCATCCGATCGCCGTCGATCACCACCTTGACCTTGATGCGCAGCCTGACGTCGAGCGAGCGCCCGTCATTGTCGAGGAAGCTCTCCGCCTCGTAGGTGCCGTCCGGGATTTTCGCCACGAAGGCGCGCGCCTCGCGCTCGGTCGCGTCCCAGACCGCGTGGATGCAGGCTTCGACCGTGTCGTGACCGTAGCGCGCGAGCAATTCCCCGAAGCGCCGGATGCCGAGCTGGCAGCAGGCGATCTGCGCGCGCAGATCGCCGAGCGCCGCCTCGGGGAAGCGCAGATTGTCGTTGATCACCTGCCAGAGCGTCTCGTTGCGCTTGCCGGCCTCGTAGATCTTGAGCGAACGGAACTGCAGGCCCTCCTGATAGATCTCGGTGGTCTCGACCGAGCCGAAGCCGACCCGCATGCCGCCGATATCGACCCAATGGGCGCGACTCGCCGCAAAGGCCACGACCTTGCCGTCGTGGAAGCACGGCGCGTAGATCACCACGTTGTTGAGGTGCTGCCCGCAGACCAGGCCGTGGTTCATGATCACGACGTCGCCCGGCTGGAAGCCGTCGAGGCCGTAGCGCGCGATGCCGTCCTTCACCGCGATGCCGAGATCGGCGAGGAAGATCGGCAGCCCGCCCTTGTTCTGCGAGATCATGCGGCCTTGCTCGTCGATCAACCCGCAGCAGAAGTCGCGCACCTCGTAGATCATCATGTTGTAGGCGGACTTGCACAACGCCGTCGCCATCTCGTCGGCATAGGCGTTGATGGCGTTGCGCACGACCTCGACGGTGATCGGGTTGATTTTCATCGGCACTTCCATGGCCCATCGTTCATCCGTCATGGCCGGGCTTGTCCCGGCCATCCACGTCTTTGCCGCCGCCGCAAGGAAGACGTGGATGCCCGGCACCGCAGACAAGTTTACGCAGTCTGCGCAAGCTTGACTGCGTGCCGGGCATGACGTGGATAGTTCACAGCCCCTCTCATCATACATAAGCTTCCAACGTAATCATGATATGCCCGCTTTCGTTCACCGTCGCGCGGTCGCCCGGGCCGATGAGCGTGGTGGAATTCGGCTCCTCGATCACCGCCGGGCCCAGAACCTCGATGCCGGCGGCAAGCCCCGGCCGCCACAGGATACGCGCCTCTACCGGACGCTCGGAATCATCGAACATAACCGGCCGGCGCTGCTCGGGCGCCGGATCGTCCGGCGTCCAGGGCGCCGACAGCCAGCGGCCGATAACGTCCTCCATGCGCGGCACGGTGACGACCAGGCGCAGATTGACGATCTCGATCGACTGGTCGGGCGCCGCGTGGCCATAGCGGCGATCGTGCTGCTCGTTGAAGCGAACGCGCGTGGCCTCGGTGTCGCTCGCCAGATCCTCGGCGCGCGCCACCGGGATGGCGATGGTGTGCTCCTGCCCGCGATAGCGCAGATCGGCGGCGAAGTCGAAACGGCCGTTCGCCAAATGGTCGCGCCCGAGCGCCGCCTTGCCGGCGCTGCGCAGCTCCGCGAAGGCGCGCGTGGCGTCGTTGGGCTTGATCTCGCCGAGCTCACCGATCAGCGTGCGTACGAAATCCTGGCGCCATTCCGCCATCAGCATGCCGAGCGCCGAGAAGTTGCCGGGCAGCTTGGGGATGACGACCCGGGGAATGGAAATCTCGCGCGCGATGGCGACGGCGTGCAGCGGCCCGGCCCCGCCGAACGCGATCAGCGTCGTGTCGCGCGGATCGATGCCGCGATTGACCGAGACCGCGCGCACGGCGAGCGACATGGCGCCGTCCGCGATGGTGGTGATGCCGAGCGCGGCTTCGACCGTGCCGAGCTTGAGCCGCGCGCCGATGGCGCCGATCGCCTGCTCGGCGAGCGCGCGGTCGAGCGCCATGTGACCGCCGAGAAAGCGCGCGCCGTTGAGGCGGCCGAGCACGAGGTCGGCATCGGTCACCGACGGCGCCTCGCCGCCGCGGCCATAGCAGGCCGGGCCCGGATCGGCGCCGGCGCTCACCGGCCCGACATGCAGCCCGCCGCCGTCGTCGCACCAGGCGAGCGAGCCGCCGCCGGCGCCGACCTCGACGATGTCGACCACCGGCAATTGCATCGGCTGCCCGGAAAACTCGTCGCCGATCACGTAGCCTTCCTCGATCGGCGCCACGCCGCCGGTGATCAGCGTCGTCTTGGCGGTGGTGCCGCCCATGTCGAAGCCGATGGCGCGCTCGATGCGCAGCAGACTTGCCAGGCGCCCGGCGCCGATCATGCCGGCGACCGGCCCCGATTCCATCATCGCCACCGGCTCGCGCCGCGCCTGGCCGAGCGACATGGTGCCGCCGTTCGAGCGCATGATCCCGATCTTGCCGCCGAAGCGCGCGCTCTGCGCGAAACTCTCGAAGCGGCCGAGATAGCGGCTCACCCGCGGGCCGACAAAGGCATTGAGCACGGTCGTCGAGGTGCGCTCGTATTCGCGGAACTCGCGCAGGATCTCGTGGCTGAGCGTGACGAACAGGTTCGGCAAGTGGCGGCGCAGCAGCTCGCCCGCCACGACCTCGTGCGCCGGATTGGCATAGGAATGGAGAAAGCAGACCGCCACCGCTTCGACGCCGAGCGCCGCGAGTTGCCGCCCGAGGGTTTCGACCGCCGCAGTATCGATCGGCACCAACACCTCACCGGCGGCATTCATGCGCTCGGCGACCTCGAAGGTGAGCTCGCGCGGAACCAGCGGCCGCGGGCGATGGAAGAACAGGTTGAAGGCGTCCGGCCGGTTGCCGCGCCCGATCGCATAGACGTCGCGGAAGCCTGCGGTGGTGATGAGCGCGGTCCTGGCGCCGCTCTTCTCGAGCACCGTGTTGATCGCGATGGTCGAACCGTGCAGGAGCTCGTCCATGGCGGCGAGGTCGCAGCCGGCGATGCGCAAGGCTTCGGCGACGCCCTCGGTCGGGTCGGCGGGCACGGTCGAGCATTTCGACGTGACGATGCCGCCGTTCTGATAGCCGACGAGGTCGGTGAAGGTGCCGCCGATATCGACGCCGACGATGCTCATTCGGATGACGGAAGACGGACGACAGAGGACGGGCTACGGACGCTCGACGACATCAATGACTCTTTTCTTCCGTCCTCTGTCGTCCGCCATCAGTCCTCAGAACTTCACCGGCACGAACTGGTCGTTGTAGATCGTCTTCGCCTCCGGCACGGCGGGGAGGATGCCGAGCTCCTTGAGCGAGTGACGGATCACGTCGATCGCCGCAGGATTCCAGGCGCCATCGAGCGAGAAGCCGCCGATCTGGGCGTCGTAGATCTTGGCCGCGATGCTGGGCTTGACGTCGACCACCTTGGCCGCGACCTTCACGACGAAATCCTTGTTCGTCTTCATGAAGGCCACGGTCCGAAACCAGCCGCGCAGGAAACGCCGCAGCAATTCCGGCCGGTTGTTGACGACGTCGTCGGTCGAGAAGATGACGTGGGTGTAGAAATCCTTGGCGATGTCGCCGAACAGCATGAAATTCCTGGCCTTGCCTCCCTCCTCCAGCTCGTAGCCGGTCGCCGCCTCGATCACCATGCCGTCGAGCTCGCCGCGCTGGATGGCGGCAAGCCGGGCCTGCATCGCACCGAGCGCCAGGATCTTGATGCCCTCGCTGCCCCAGCCTTGCTGGCGCGAGAGCTCTCTTACCAGCCAGTCCGTCAGCGAGCCGGCCGTGGTCACGCCAATCCGCTTGCCCTTGAGATCGGCGACGGTTTTGACCGGCGTGTCGAACGGCAACACGAGCGCGAGATTCGCCGGGGGCCCGTACATGGCGGCGACGCCGACCGACAACGCGCCCTTGGCGCGAAAGCCGAGCCCCGGTCCCGAGCCCAGTCCCACGTCCAGGCTGCCGGCGGTGAGCCCCTGCTGGAGCTGCGCATCGCCGCGAAATGCCGTCACCTCGATCTCGATGCCCTCCCGCTCGAAAATCCTGGCTTCCATCCCGACCTCGGTGGCGCCAAAGGCGAAGGAGTTGGGAACGGCCTTGCCGAGGCGGACCTTGTCGAGCGCGAAGGCCGCGTTCGGCGCTCCGACGAGCAGCGCCAGGGCACCGGCCACGATCCCGCGTCTCAACGTCTCGAACATGGACTTTCCTCTGGAATATGGGCGCCGATTGCGCGGGGACGACAACATGATCTTCCGGCGGCGCGATTTACGGCGAACTTAGCTCTATTCTACCGCAGCAGCAATCGATGCGAGATTGGACGCCTGATAGGCTTGGATCATCGCCGCGGCGGCCTTATAGAACGGGTCCGTAGTGGTCGAGCGAGGATTGCCCCATGCAACAGGTGCTCCGTGTCGTGATCGCGGCCTTCGCGGCGGTCGCTCTCGTTCATTTCGCCGGCGCCGCGGCGGCACAGGCTCCGCTCAAGCAGATCAGGCTCAGCGAGAAGCAGGTCCTGGGCTTCATCGCCGCGCAGAAGGACATGGCGGCGCTGGCGGAAAAGATGCAAGGATCGACCGCGGACCAGCCCGACCCGAAGCTCCAGGCCGAGTTCGAGGCGATCGCCAAAAGGCACGGCTTCAAGGATTTCGCGGAGTACGACGATGTCGCCGCCAACATCTTGATGGTGATGGCCGGCATCGATCCGAAGACCAAGAAATTCACCGACCCGCAGACCGCCATCAAAAAAGAGATCGCGGAGGTCACCGCCGACAAGACCATCCCCGAGAAAGACAAGAAGGACATGCTGAAGGAATTGGAGGAGGCGCTGAAAACGGCGCAGCCCATTCAATACCCGAGCAACGTCGAGCTGGTGACGAAGTACTACGACAAGATCGACGCTGCGCTGTAGGAGATCCGGTGGACCGAGAGGCGACGCCATCTCGAGAACGCTCTATGATGTGTCGACACCGATAGCGTGACGACGGAAGAGCCCATGAACGACAAGAGCAACTTCGCCGGGAATATCGGCTACGACGATCTGCGCGAATGGCTGGCCTTGGCGGAGCGGCTCGGCGAGGTGCGCACCGTCAAGGGCGCCAATTGCGAGGAGGACATCGGGCTCGCCGCCGAGGCGGTGCTGCGCGCGGAAAACGGACCCTGCGTGGTGTTCGAGGACATTCCCGGCTGCGCCAAGGGCTCCCGCCTGCTGATGAACATGTTCGCCGGCACCCGCCGCAACATGACGCTCGGCTTTCCCGATCACCTCACCAAGTGGGAGCTCAGCGACGCCTACCGCGAGGCCTATCTGCAGGAGCAGCGCATCGTGCCGCACGTGATCGTCGAAGACGGTCCGATCCTGGAAAACATCATGATGGGCGACGAGGTCGACGTCACCAGGTTCCCGGCGCCGAAATGGCACGAGAAGGACGGCGGCCCTTATATCGGCACCGGCACCTACACCATCACCCGCGACCCGGAGGAGAACTGGCTCAACGCCGGGGCGTACCGGGCACAAGTCCACGACAAGAAGACCGTCGGCATGGTGATGGCCGCCGGCCATCATGGCCGCATCCACCGCGACAAGGCCTTCAAGCGCGGCGAGCCTCTGCCCGCCGCGATGGTGTTGGGCGGCGATCCGATCGCGTTCTTCTTCGGCGGGCTGGAGGCGCCCTATGGGGTGTTCGAGCTCGACCTCGTCGGCGGGCTGCGCGGCCGGCCGGTGAAGATGGTGCGCGGCAAGGTGACCGGGCTGCCGTTCCCGGCCAATGCCGAGATCGTGCTCGAAGGCTACGTCCCGCCCGACCGCACCCATGCCGAGGGCCCGTTCGGCGAATGGACCGGCCACTACGCCGGCGGCATGCGCCAGATCCCGGTGCTCGACATCAAGGCGATCTACCACCGCAACGATCCGATCGTGCTCGGCGTGCCGCCGATGGGCGCGGGGCCGGACGAGATGGCGCGCTACCGCGCGGTGATGCGCTCGGCGACCATCCGGCAGAACGTCATGAACGCCGGCGTCCCCGGCGTGCAGGCGGTCTGGTGCCACGAGGTCGGCGGCGCCCGCATGCTGCACGCGGTCTCGATCACGCAGCGCTATCCGGGACACGCGGTGCAGGCCGCGCATGTCACCGCCCAGTGCGGCGCCTCCGCCTATGCGTCGAAATACATCGTGGTGGTGGACGACGACGTCGACGTGACCAATCTCGATCACCTGTTGTGGGCGATGCTCACCCGCACCGATCCCAAGGAATCGATCCAGTTCATCACCGGCTCCTGGGATTCGAGCGCCGACCCGGCGCTGCCGCCGGAGCGGCGCGCGGTCGGCAACATGACCCATTCGGTGGCGCTGATCGATGCCTGCAAGCCATGGCACTGGCGCGACAAGTTTCCGCCCACCAATGCGCCGAGCGCAGAGGTGTCCCGCAAGGCGCGCGAAAAGTTCGGCTGGCTGCTCGACGGCGACGGCTGACGCGACCTCGTAGCCCGGATGGAGCGCAGTGTAATCCGGGGCGTTTCCACGCGGTGGGAATCCGGATTGCGCTTCGCTCCATCCGGGCTACACGCTGCAAGGCGCCGCCTTTATGCCGCAGAAACTGCAGGAACTGCAGAAAGCCCCCCTCGCCTACCTACGCCGCGTCGGCCATGCGTCTTTCTGCAGTTCCTGCAGTTTCTGCAGCTGCACAGGCCGCATTGACCGTCCAAGGCGGACGCCGGATTCCGCTACAGCTTATCCGGGCGACGTGCTGCCCGCTCCCGATTAGGTCAGCGACATTTCCCCATTCGTTGCACGGAAAATCAAAAAGGCGCAGTCTAACCGGCGCGGAAAAGCCTTCCGCGCACCATCGGTTGACGGCAACTTTCGAATAACAAGCAAGATCATCCGGGGCAGTCGGCTTCGGTCGAGGAAACGTCCGCAACGGATCGGCACCGAGACGCCGGCCGTCCGCGAGGGAGAGGAACCATGAGCATTCGCAAACGCCGTGGCGGCGAAGCGTCGCCGCTCGAACCCATAGCCGGCAACGGCCTGCTCAATCGCCGCGCGCTGCTCGGCCGCGGCATAGCTTTCGCCGGCGCGGCGAGCGCCGGTGTCGGCACGTCCGTGACCGGCGCTGCCGCCGAGCCGCTCAAGGACGACCCATGGAGCCTGGAAATGGGCTCGGTCGTGCCGGCGTATCAAGTGCCGTCGCGGTTCGAGAAGGACGTCATTCGTACGCGCAGCAATCCCAACAACGACTTCCGCAACTCGCATGCGCGCACCCCGCACCATCTGCTGCAGGGCACCGTCACGCCCAACGGTCTGTTCTTCTCGATCAGCCATTCCGGCCTGCCGGATATCGATCCGGCCCAGCACAAGCTCGTCATCCACGGGCTGGTCAAGCAGCCGATGGTCTACACGGTCGAGTCGCTGTCGCGTTATCCGATGGTGACGCGCATGCATTTCGTCGAGTGCAGCGGCAACAGCGCGCCGATGTTCTCCAACGAGCCGATCCAAGCGACGGCGCAGGCGATCCATGGACTCGCGTCGAACGCCGAATGGACCGGCGTGCTCCTGTCTACGCTGCTGGAGGAGACCGGCATCGATCCGAAGGCGAAATGGCTCCTTGCCGAAGGCGCCGATTCCTTGGCGCTCCATCGCAGCGTGCCGGTGAAGAAGGCGTTGGATGACGCCATGATCGCGCTCTACCAGAACGGCGAGCGCATCCAGCCCGGCAACGGCTATCCGATGCGTCTGCTGCTACCCGGCTATCAAGGCAACATGAACGTCAAGCACGTGCGCCGGATCAAGCTCATCGATCAGCCGGCCATGAGCTTCTACGAGTCCAAGACCTACTCGCAGATTCTGCCGGACGGCAAGATGTGGCTGTTCAACTTCGTGCAGGAGGTCAAATCGTTCATCACCCATCCCTCGTTCGGCCATTCGCTGAAAGGACCGGGCTACTACGAGATTTCCGGCGTCGCCTATTCGGGCAACGGACGCATCGCCAAAGTCATGGTCTCGGCCGACGGCGGCAAGAGCTGGGCGCAGGCGGCGCTGCAGGGGCCGGTTCAGCCGAAGGCGTTCACCCGCTTCCGCATGCCGTGGCGGTGGGACGGGCAGCCGGTGGTGCTGCAGAGCCGAGCCTGGGACGAATCCGGCGCCGTGCAGCCGCTCCGCGCCGAGTTCGTGGCCGCACGCGGACAGACGTCGCGGCCGGTGACCAACCCGTTGGCATTCCCCAACCAGCATTACAACAGCATCACCAGCTGGGGCGTCGACAGCAGCGGGGGGATCAAACATGTCTATGCGTAAGCCGCTCTTCGGCCTTGTCCTCACGCTTGCTCTCGGCGTGGGGACTGCCGTCGCCCAAACGCCGGGGCTTGGAAAGCCGATCACCGAGGCCGACATCACGGCGTGGAACATCGAGGTCCTGCCCGACGGCACCGGCCTGCCGCCGGGCAGCGGCACGCCGGCGCAGGGTGCCCCGATCTATTCGCAGAAGTGCGCCATGTGCCACGGCGAAAACGGGGTGAATCCGCGGCCGGGCTATGTGCCGATGGTCGGCGTTCAGAAGTTCGATCGCATCGACACGCCCAAGACCGTCACCTACTACAAGTATGCCACGACGCTCTTCGACGTCACCCGCCGGTCGATGCCGTACCAGATGCCGCGAACGCTGACCAACGACGAGCTCTACGCGCTTTCCGCCTACATTCTCTCGCTCAACAAGATCATCGGCGAGAACGACGTGATGAACGCCGAGACGCTGCCGAAGGTGAAGATGCCGAACCGCGACAACTTCATCGTTCGCTACCCGGACAAGATCTAGACCATCGCGCTCGGGGGCCGCAGCTCGAAGCCCGGATGGAGCGCAGTGCAGTCCGGGGTTCGCGACTTCGCCATAGCGCGTCGAAGACGCGCGTAAACGCGCTTAAGGTTCCATCCGGGCTACGTGTGCTCTACGGACAAGATTGGATGACGACAAAGGGAGGAAACAATCATGACCAAGCATGATGAAGCGCGCCGCGCATTCCTGATCGGCGCGGCGGTCGGCGCTGGCGCCGTGGCGGGCAAAGGCCTGGTGCCCGACGCGCTTGCGCAAACGCACCCGCAACACGGCGCGCCCGACGCCCCTGCCACGACTGCCCAGGCGCAATCGCACGGCGCGGGGCATGGCGCCTTCCTCAACGACGACGATGCCGCCACGGTTGCGGCATTTACCGAACGGCTGATGCCCGGCGCACCCGGCAAGCCCGGCGCGCGCGATGCGGGCGTGCTCAATTACATCGATCTGGCGCTCTCCGGTGCCTACGAAGGCCTGCAGGATTTCTACCGGCGCGGGCTCACCCACCTCGATGCCTATTGCCGCAAGACCCACAACGCGCCGTTCGCGCGGCTCACCGCCGCGCAACAGGATCAAGTGATCACGGCGCTCGAGCAGGGCAAGGACACCGGCTTCACCTGGCCTTCGGCGCCAGTCTTCTTCAACACCGTGCGCACCCACACGATGGAAGGCATGTTCGCCGACCCGATCTACGGCGGCAACAAGGATTTCGCGGGCTGGCGCCTGGTGGGCTTCCCTGGCGCGCAACCGCTGTTCTCGCCGGAGGATATGAAGAGCAAGGACGCGTTCACGCGTTTGCCCATCATCGGCCTGCAAGCGCAGGCCCCGGTGCGGAGGGGATGAGCCATGGCAACCGAAAAGACTGATGTCGTCATTATCGGTGTGGGCGCGGCAGGCGGTGTCCTCGCGGCCGAGCTCGGCAAAGCGGGCATGAAAGTCATCGGGCTGGAGCGCGGCCCGCGGCTGACCACCCAGGACTTCAACCCGCACGACGAGTTGCGCTACTTCCAGCGCCAGGACCTGCGCCCAAACATCAAGCGCACGCCGATCACCTGGCGGCCGAACGCCAATGCGCGCGCGAACCCGATCCCGGTGCAGAACTACGGCAACCAGGTGGGCGGCGGCACCGTCCACTACGGCGCGGTCTCGTGGCGCTTCCACGAGCACGACTTCCGCGCGCGGTCGAAGACGATCGAGCGCTATGGCGCGAAGGCGATCCCGGAAGACTCCTCGCTCGTCGACTGGCCGCTGAGCTACGCCGATCTCGAGCCCTACTACGATCGCATCGAATACGAGCTCGGCGTGTCGGGCAAGGCGGGCAACCTGCAGGGGCGCAAGATCGACGGCGGCAACGTGTTCGAAGCACCGCGCCGTCGCGAGTTCCCGCTGCCGCCGCTGCTCATGGATCAGGGAGCGATCCTGTTCGATGCCGCGACCAAAAAGCTCGGCAATCACCCGTTCTCGACGCCGCGGGCGATCCTCTCGGAGGCGTATAAGGGACGGCCGGGCTGCACCTATTGCGGCTTTTGCCAAGCATTCGGCTGCCACGTCGGCGCGAAGTCGAGCACCCTCGTCACCGTGCTGCCCGAGGCCGATGCGACCGGCAACTTCAAGCTGGTCACCGGGGCCATGTGCTACCGCGTCAACAGCGACAACAGCGGCAAGGTGACCGGCGTGGACTATTACGGGCCGGACGGCTCGGACAACACGATCGAGGCCGAGATCGTCATCCTCACCCCGTTCATCTACGACAACACGCGCCTGCTGCTGCTCTCCAAGACGGCCAAGTTCCCCAACGGCCTGGCCAACTCGAGTGGGGAGGTGGGCAAGCACCTGATGGCGCACCCGATGCCGAACGTCTTAGTCCTGTTCGACGACCGGCACGTCAACAACTACATGGGGCCAAGCGCGCAGAAGCACACGATCGACGATTTCAACGCCGACAATTTCGACCACAAGGATGCCGGCTTCATCCTCGGCTCGCAGATCTCAGTCGGGACCGCCAACCTGCAGGGCGGCCCGATCAGCCACACCACCACGGCGCCGCCGTCCGGCACCCCGCGCTGGGGCGCGGCCTATCGCGACTACCTGGCGAAGTCCTTCACGCGACAGGTCGCGATGGTGGCGCAGACCGAGGACCTGCCCTATCCCCACCAGACCATCGATCTCGACCCCAACGTGCGGGATGCGTGGGGCCTGCCGGCACCGCGCATGACCTACGATTTTCGGCGGCCGAACGAGCTTGCGCGTATCGAGTTCATGAGGAAGAAGATGGAGGAGATCGGGCGCGCGATGGGAGGGACGCAGGTGTGGCGGGCGCCGTTGCCTCCCGGTGCTCCCATGGCCCACCACGAGGGCGGCACGCGCATGGGGAGCGATCCGAAGACATCGGTGGTGAACAAGTACGGGCAGAGCTGGGACAGCCCCAACCTGTTCATCATCGGCAGTTCGACCTTCCCGACCATGAGCGGCTTCAATCCGACGCTCACGATCCAGGCGCTCGCCTACATGAGCGCCGATGCGATCGTGAACCGGTACAAGAAGAATCCGGGCCCGCTGCTGTAAGGCCGGCATCACCCCTCCCCCACAAGGCCCCACAGGGGGAGGGACCACACCGGGCTCGATGCGCCTTGGTCGAGCCCGACGCAGCAGACGAAAAAATTAAATGCTGGAGATCGTGGGTCATGGCAACCGAAAAGACTGACGTCGTCATCGTCGGCGTCGGCGCAGCCGGCGGGATTCTCGCGGCCGAGCTCGGCAAAGCCGGCATGAAAGTCATTGGGCTCGAGCGCGGCCCGCGGCTTGCGACCAAGGATTTCAGCCCGCAGGACGAATTGCGCTACTTCCAGCGCCAGGATCTGCGCCCGGACCCGAAGCGCCAGCCGGTCACTTGGCGGCCGAACACGGATGCGCGCGCAAGACCGATCCCGTCGCAAAGCTACGGCAATCAGGCGGGCGGCGGCACTGTCCACTATGGGGCCGTCTCGTGGCGCTTCCACGAGGACGACTTCCGGGTGCGGTCGCAGACGATCGAGCGCTACGGAACGTCGGCGATTCCGCAAGACTCCTCGGTCATCGACTGGCCGGTGAGCTACGCCGAGCTCGAGCCCTACTACGACCGCGCCGAATACGAGCTCGGCGTATCCGGCAAGGCCGGCAATCTGCAGGGACGCAAGATCGAGGGCGGCAACGTGTTCGAGGCGCCGCGCCGCCGCGAATTTCCGCTGCCGCCGTTGCAGGTCGATCAAGTGGGCGCCAACTTCGAGGCCGCGAGCAAGAAGCTCGGCTATCATCCGTTCTCGACGCCGCGCGCGATCCTCTCGCAGCCCTATCAGGGGCGGCCGGCCTGCACCTATTGCGGCTTCTGCCAGGCCTTCGGCTGTCACATCGGCGCCAAGTCGTCGATCCTGGTGACCAAGCTGCCCGAGGCCGACGGCACCGGCAACTTCAAGCTCATCACCGGCGCCATGTGCTACCGGGTGAACAGCGACAACAGCGGCCGGGTCACCGGCGTGTCCTATTACGGTCCCGACGGCTCCGCCGACAACGCGATCGAGGCCGAGATCGTCATCGTCGCGCCGTTCATCTACGACGCCGTGCGGTTGCTGCTCTTGTCCAAGACCGAGAAATTCCCCAACGGGCTGGCCAATTCGAGCGGCCACCTGGGCAGGCATCTGATGTCCCACATCGGAGCGCGGGCGTTCGCCGCCTTCGACGACCGGCACATCAACATCTTTATGGGGCCGAGCGCGCAGAAGCATACGATCGACGACTTCAACGGCGACAACTTCGACCACGGCGGCCTGGGCTTCATCCGCGGCTCACAGATCTCGGCCGGGCCGTCCGGCCTCGAGGGCGGCCCGATCGCCGCCACCATGGCCATGCCGCCACCGCCCGGCGTGCCGCGCTGGGGCGCGGCCTATCGCGACTTTCTCGCCAAGTACTACACGCGGCATCTGGCGATGACCGGGCAGACCGAGAACCTGCCCTATGCCGACCAGACCATCGACCTCGATCCGAACGTGCGCGATGCGTGGGGCTTGCCGGCGCCGCGCATGACCTATGACTGGCGGCGGCCGAACGAGGTCAAGCGCATCGAGTTCGTCAATCAGAAGATGCAGGAAATCGGCCGCGCCATGGACGCGATGCATGTCTGGCGCGCACCCTTGAGTCCGGGCTCGCCCGGCTCGCACCACCAGGGCGGCACCCGCATGGGCAGCGATCCGAAGACCTCGGTGGTGAACCGCTACGGTCAGAGCTGGGACATCCCGAACCTGTTCGTCATCGGCAGCTCGACCTTCCCGACCAGCAGCGGCTTCAATCCGACGCTGACGATCCAGGCGCTCGCCTATATGAGCGCGGAGGCGATCGTGAATCGCTATAAGAAGAGTCCGGGACCGCTGTTGTAAGAGCAGCGCGTCATTGCGCGGTGACGGAGCCGCGCGCTCCCCTTCCCGTTCCGATGCTTGCTACCCCTCCCGCCAGGGCGAACCGTCCGGCACGCAGTGGTGTCGAATTTCTCAATTGGTTGAAGGCGCGGTGATGAAAATCTCCATACTCGACGACTATCACGACACGATCCGTACCCTTCGATGCTTCAATAAGCTCGAGGGACACGAGGTCACGATTTGGAACGATCACGTCCAGGACGTCGACGCGCTGGGGGAGCGCCTGCGGGACACCGAGGTCCTGGTGCTGATACGGGAGCGGACCAAGATCCGCGCGCCGCTGATCGCGCGCTTGCGCCATCTCAGGCTCATCAGCCAGCGCAGCGTATATCCGCACATCGATATCGATGCCTGCACCCGGCTCGGCGTGATCGTGTCGTCGAGCCAGCATCCAGGAACCCCGTCATACGCCACCGCGGAGCTGACCTGGGGCCTGGTGCTCGCGGCCATGCGCCAGATTCCCCAGCAGATGTCGGCCTTGAAGGCCGGAAAATGGCAGATCGGCGTCGGCAGCACGCTGCGCGACAAGACGCTCGGCGTCTTCGGCTACGGCCGGATCGGCAGCGTGGTTGCGGGCTACGGCAGGGCGTTCGGCATGAACGTGTCGGTCTGGGCACGCGAGGCATCGCTTGCCCGCGCGCGGGCCGATGGTTACACGGCCGCACGCAGCAAGCAGGCGTTCTTCGAGGAATGCGACGTCATCTCACTGCACATGCGCCTGGTCGAGGCCACGCGCAGCATCGTCTCCGCCGCCGATCTCGCCCGCATGAAGCCGACCGCGCTCATGATCAACACCAGTCGGGCGCCGCTGATCGAGCCCGGCGCCCTGGTCAATGCGCTGCGCGCCGGACGTCCCGGCATGGCGGCCGTGGACGTCTACGAAGACGAGCCGGTGCTCGACACCAGCCATCCGCTGCTCGGCATGGACAACGTCGTATGCACACCGCACATCGGCTACGTGTCGCGCGAGGAGTACGAAATTCAGTTCGCCGACATCTTCGACCAGATTATCGCTTACGCCGTCGGCACGCCGATCAACGTGGTGAATCCGGACGTGCTGCAGATTGCACGCAAGAGCAGCGCATGAAGCTGCCCTGTCGCGCGGCGGCGCCAACCCATCCGACGCGCTGAACGCGATCCGTCATCCTGACGGCGCCCCTATTGCGGCCGCAACAGCGCGGGCGGGTGCCACACCATCGTCGGTCTGCCGTTCTTGAACGCCGCCAGCGGCTGCGAAATTTCGGCGACCGCCTGCTCGGGCGATTGCGCGTTGATGACGACCACGTCGGCCGGATGGCCGACCGCGAACCCGTAGTCCTCGAGATTGAGCAAGCGCGCCGACCGCTCGGTCAGCATGCGGAAGCATTCGCGCAGGCTCGCAGGCCGATCGACCTGGAGCACGTTGGCGTAAAGGTTGGCGATGCGGATCAGCGAGCAATCGCCGTACGGCGTCGCCGGATTGAGGATGTTGTTGGAGGAGAGCGAGCAATTCACGCCGTGCTCGACCAAGAGATTGGCGTCCGCCACGCCACGCCGCACGCTGTGATCCTGGTCGCGCCCCATCAGGAAAAGGTCGGTCGTCGGCAGCACCGTGACCGCGACGCCGCTGTCCGCCAGGCGGCGTGCGAGCGCCGCAACCTGATCGGGCGGCAACAACGACAGCTTGGCCATGTGGCCGACCACGACCCGCCCGCCGCGCCGGTATTTGTCGGTCAATTCGCGGACCAGGTGGACGTTCATGGCTTCGGGCGTGTGGCCGACGTCGAGATGAATGTCGATGTCGACGTCGAACTCACGGGCAAGCGCGAAGATGCGCTCGATCTGCCCCGCCGGGTCGGTGTCGTAGCGCGGCGCGCCGCCGATCACCTTGGCGCCGCGCTTGAGCCCTTCGACCAGGAGCTCGTCCGTGCCCGGATAGCTGATCAGCCCTTCCTGCGGAAACACGCAGATCTCGATGTCGATCGCCCATTTGTAGTCGGCGATCAGCGACCGCACCCCTTCGAATCCGCGCATGCCGATGCCGGGATCGACCTCGACCTGCGTGCGCATGCGGGTGGTCCCGTGCTTGATGCACTGCTCGAGGGTACGCTCGGCGCGCATTCGCACATCCTCGACCGACATGCTCGGTTTCAGCGGCGTGACGCCCTTGACCGGGCTCAGCTCGCGCCGCTCCTGCGGCGCGCAGCGCTCGATGATGCGCGACTTGTCGAGATGGATGTGGGTCTCGATCAGGCCGGGACAGGCGAGGCATCCGCCGGCGTCGTAGATTTCGGCCTCGGCGTTAAGCCCGCGCTCGATCGCGACGATGCGGCCCTTGTCGACGCCGATATCCAAGGGCCCATCGGCCGAACGATCGGCAAGGCGCGCGTTGCGGATGATGAGATCCACGCGCGCCTACTCGGCCTTGATGTTGGCGGCCTTGATCAATGGCCACCACTTCTCGATCTCGGCCTTGTGGTGGACGGCGAGCGCCTCCGCGGTCTGCTGCTCGCGCGGCGGAATCTCCTGGCCGAGGCCGATGAGCCGCTGGCGCACCGCCGGATCGGCCAGTGCATCCATGGCGGCACTGGTGAGCTTGCGGATGGCGTCCGGCGGCGTGTCCTTGGGAACCCACATGCCGTACCAGGTCGAGACGTAGACGCCGGGCGCGCCGGCCTCGTCAACCGTCGGGATATCGGGCGCCGCGGCCAAACGGGTGCTGGAGGTGACGGCATAGGCCTTGACCGTCCCATTGCGCACGTGCGGCAGCGCCGTGATGGCCTGGTCGAAGGTCAGATCGATGTGCCCGGCCGCCAGGTCGCGCATGATGTCGGCGGAGCCGGCGCGATACGGCACGAACTGGAAGCTGGTCCCGGTGACGTTCTGGAAATAGACGCCGCTGACGTGCTGCCCGCCGCCGGGCCCGGCGGTGCCCTCCGTCGCCTTGTTCGGATTGGCCTTGAGCCAGGCGATCAGCTCCTTGAGGTCTTTCGCCGGCAGGTCCTTGCGCGCGACGATGACATAGGGATTGCTCGGCAGGCGCGCGACCGGCGCGAAGTCCTTCAGCACGTCGTATGGCAGCTGGTAGATGGCGCCGTTGACCACGTGCGAGGGCCAGTTTCCGATGCTCACCGTGTAGCCGTCAGGCGCCGCGCGCACGGCGCGGCCGACCCCGATCGTGCCCGAGGCGCCGGTCACGTTCTCGATGATGACCGGTTGACCGAGCGACGCCCGCATCGCCTCGCTCAGCGTACGCGCCAGCGTATCGGCTGGACCGCCGGCGCCGAACGGCACGATCAGCGTAATCGGACGCGACGGATAAGATTGAGAGATTGCCGGACCAACAGCGCTGAGGATGGAGCTGCCCGCCACTATCGCCGACAGAAGAACCCGCTTGCCGATCATGTCTATCCTCGCGGCAGACCAAACCAATAAGGGTCAGGATGGATGCTGGCTTGTCAATGGGGAGCGGCCCCGCGCGTCTTCCCGTTGAAACGCCAAATGCGCTACGGTCGCGTCGAAAGCGCGCCGTCAGCGGCCGCACGGGCGGGAGGAATCGGAATGGAGCTGGGGCTGGGTGGAAAAGTCGCCCTCGTGACGGGCTCAAGCCGCGGCATCGGCCGCGGCATCGCCTTGGCGTTTGCCGCCGCGGGGTGCGACCTCTTGCTGACCGGACGGGACACGGCCGCGCTCGACGCGGTGGCGACGTCGATCCATGACAAAGGCCGCAAGGCCGCGGTCAGCGCGCTCGATCTGCGCGAGCCAAGCGCGCCCGAGACGCTGGTGCAGGCGGCGCAGCGCGAGTTCGGCGGCCTCGATATCCTGGTCAACAATGCCGGCACCACCAGGCGTGGCGATTTCTTCGCGTTGACCGACGCCGACTGGGCGGACGGTTATGCGCTGAAATTCTTCGCCCATGTGCGGCTCGCGCGCGCGGCTTGGCCGCTGCTGAAGGAGCGCCGCGGCTCGCTGATCGCGATCGGCGGCACCAGCGGACGCAAGCCGGAGAAGAGCTTCACCATCGGCAGCTCGGTCAATGCCGCGGTCGCCGCCTTCACCAAGTGCCTGGCGCATCTCGGCAAGGAGGACGGCGTGCAGGTCAATTGCATCCATCCGAGCCTGGTCGAGACCGAGCGCCAGTGGCGGCGCATCAGAGCGGAAGTGGAGCGGACCGGGCAGCCCGAGGCCAAGGTGCGCGAAGCGTTTTGCCGCGAGACCGGGATCACGCGCTTCGGCACGGTCGAGGACGTGGCCGATCTGGTGACCTTCATGGTGTCCTCGCGCGCGACCTGGATGCATGGGGCGACCGTCGATCTCGACGGCGGGGAGATTCCGGTGCTGTGAGCGGTTATGATCGTAGTGTCCGATGAACATCCTGCTCACGCCCGCGCGGATCGGATCGGTCGAGATCCCGAACCGCATCGTCATGCCGCCGATGACCACACGGACGGCCGACGAGGAGGGCTTCATCACCGACGAGAGCGTCGCCTATTACATGGCGCGGGTGCGCGGCGGGACCGGCCTGATCACCGTCGAGATGGCGTCGCCGGAAAAAGCCGGGCGCCACCGCCGCCGCGAGGTCGGCATCTACGACGACCGGTTCCTGCCCGGGCTCACCCGCCTGGTCGACGAGATCCATCGCGGCGGCGCCAAGGCCTCGATCCAGCTCGGGCACGGCGGCGGCCATACCCGCATCGACATTTGCGGCGAGACGCCGATCGCGCCGTCCGCAATTCCGCATCCGGTCTACGAGACCACGCTGGAAACCATCATCCCGGCCGAGATGAGCAAGCCTCGCATCGACGCGACGGTCGCCGCCCACGCGGCGGCCGCGCTGCGCGCACAGAAGGCCGGATTCGACTGCGTCGAGATCCACGCCGCGCACGGCTATCTCATTTCGCAATTCCATGCGCCGTTCGAGAACCGGCGCACCGACCAATACGGCGGCAGCCTCGAGAACCGCGCCCGCTTCGGGCTCGAGGTGCTGCGCGCGGTGAAGGCGGCAGTCCCGGCGATGGCGGTGATCTACCGGCTCTCGGTCGAGGATTTCTTCCCCGGCGGACTGCCGTGGAGCGAAGGCCGGCGGATCGCGATCTGGGCGGCGGAAGCCGGCGCCGACGCGCTGCACGTCACCGCCGGGCACTACCGGTCGCTGCCATCGGCACAAATCGTGCTGCCGCCGATGAGCATGCCGGACGCGCCGTTCCTCGAGTTCGCGGCCGGGGTCAAGCAGGTGGTGCGGGTCCCGGTGATCGCGGTCGGGCGGCTCGGCGATCCCAAGACCGCCACCGCGGCGGTCGCGACCGGCCAGGCGGATTTCATCGCGCTCGGGCGAACGCTGATCGCCGATCCGCAATGGGTCGAGAAGCTGCGCCGCCAGGAGCCGGTCCGGCGATGCCTCGCCTGCAACACCTGCATCAACGAGATGCGCGGCGGCGCGCCAATCGGCTGCGTGGTCAACGGCGCCGCCGGCCGCGAGACGCTGTTTGCCGATCCGACCCCGCCGCGCGGGGAACGCATCGCGGTGATCGGCGCGGGACCGGCCGGCCTCACCTATGCATCGCTGGTGGCGGACGGCAACGCGGTGACGGTGTTCGAGAAGGACGCCGGTCCCGGCGGCGCGTTCCGTTACGCCGGCAAGGCGCCGCTCTTTCAAGAGGTCGAGGCGAGCGAGGCGAGTTTCGAGCGTTACATCGCCGATCTCGCGGATGCCTGCGCCCGCCAGGGCGTGACCTTTCGCTTCGCGACCGACGTCGCGGCTGCGCCCGGCTTGCTCGCCCCGTTCGATCGGATCGTGGTGGCGACCGGCGCGGCCTATCGGTTCGGGCTCGGCCCGATCGCCAAGACGATGCTCGATTGGGGCGCCGGCCGCTGGCCGCTGCTCTCGCAGCTCTTTTCCATGCCGGCGTTTCGCGACTGGTTCTATTACCGGGCGCGGCGCGGAACGGCCGACCGCTTCAGGCGATTGGCCAAGCCCGGGCAGACGGTCATCGCGATCGGCGATGCGGTTTCGGCCGGCAAGAGCAAGCAGGCGATCGCCGGCGCCTTCGAGGCGGCGCTGCTGCGGCAGGCGTAGCCCGGTGCACCTGCATCCGCAGCGGAGCAGCCCGCGTAGCTGACGTCAGCCCGCCTGCCGGAAGGCAGGTACCCCAGTCAGCCATGAAAGGCCCGCACTATGCGCCCGCACATCATCGTGGTCGGAACACTGTTGCTGTCGTCGCTTGCGCCCGCCCAGGCGCAGCGTGAAGGTTTGGACACTGCCGCGTGGGATACGTTCATCGAGTCGAGCCTCGGGACCCAGGTCGAATACCCGGCCGACGTGTTCTCGATCTCGGAGGGGCCGTCGGAGCGAGGGATCGGCGAGCATTTCCGGACCGCCGACGGCCGCGCGCAGTTGCTGATCTACTCGCTCCCCAATGACGCCCGCGCCACGCCGGCGCGGTACTTGCGGAACAATCTCAAGGCGTCGCGGATCGCCTTGGATTATCAGCGGGTGACGTCGTCATTCTTCGCGATCTCGGGGACCTATCAAGGCACGATCTACTACAGCCGGTGCAATTTCTCCTCGAATGCCGGCGGCGCGGTGCACTGCTTCGACTTGAAATACCCGGAACGGGAAAAGCGGGCGTGGGATGAGATCGTGACACGCATCAGCAAATCGCTTCGACCACTCGCCTGAAGTCACCGCGCCCCGCACAATTCGGCGACCGCCATCGCGACGATCTTGGTCGCCGCATTGAGATCGTCGAGCCGCAGGTTCTCGTTGGCGTTGTGCGCGTTCGCCTCCAGAATCGAGCGCGGCCCGGCGCCATAGAGCACGATCGGGATGCCGCGCGCGGCGTAATGGCGTGCGTCGGTATAGAGCGGCACGCCGGCCACCGGCACGTCGACGCCCAAGATTTCTTTGGCGTGGCGCTGGATCGCCGCCGCCAGCCGCTCCGAGCCCGGCCGCGGGGTCAACGGCACCGCCAACAGATGCCGGCGCACATCGACAATGATCTGCGGGCGCGCTTTGGCCGCAGCCGCGATCAGCGCGCGCAAGTCCGCCTCCACCTTGGCCGGCTCCTCCTCGGGAATCATCCGGCGGTCGATGCGGAACACCACTTGATCGGGCACCACATTGGTGTTGATGCCGCCCTTGATCAGCCCGACATTGAGCGTCGGCGCGACGATGCCGGGAGTGCCGGAGCGTGTCCGCGTAAGCTCGGATCGGTGCGCATAGAGGGCGGTCAGGATCGCGGTCGCCGCCTCGAGCGCGTCCGCGCCCGTCTCCGGCATGGCGGCGTGCGCCTGCTTGCCGGTGACGGTCACTTCGAGGTGCAGGCAGCCGTTGTGGGCGTTGACGACCGAATAGGAAAATCCGGCGGCGATCACGGCGTTGGGCTTGGTCAACCCCGCATCGAGCAGCCATTTCGGTCCGACATCGCCGCCGACCTCCTCGTCATAGGTGAAGTGCAGCTCGATCGTGCCGCCGAGCTTGGTGCCCTGCGCGGCCGCGGCCTTCAGCGCGAGCAGCGCCCAAGTATAGGTGGCGAAATCCGATTTCGACACCGCCACCCCGCGCCCGTACATGACCTTGCCGTGCAGCCCGTCCTCGACCGCCGCGCCATAAGGATCGAGGCGCCATCCGAGACCCGGCGGCACCACATCGCCGTGGGCGTTGAGCGCAACGACCGGCCCGTCGCCGAAGCGATGGCGGACGATGAGATTGGTCACGCTCTTCATGCCGGCCGCCGCGACGACCGCCGGCGGCACCGCGTGCGCTTCGACGGCGAGGCCGAGCTGCGCAAGGAGTTGCTTCGCCCGCGCCGCATGGGCCGAGCAGTCGCCGGGCGGATTGTCGCTCGGGACCTTCACCAGCTCGGCGAGGAATGCCGTCTGGCGCGCAAAGTCGCGATCGACGAAAGACTTGACTTGCTCGGCGAGCATCATGGCTTGGCGCCCATTTGGATGACGGCGTCGAGCAGGACGCGCCCGGCAATATCGGCGTCCTCGGCGGTGATGATCTCGCGCGGCGAATGACTCACCCCGCCATTGCCGCAGCGGACGAACAGCATGCCGATGTCGGTCACGCCCGCAAACAGCATCGCGTCGTGACCGGCGCCGCTCGGCAGATATCGTATCGGCACGCCGGCGCGCCCGACGGCGTCGGCGAGCAATTGCTGGATGCGGGGCGTGCAGGGAACGTTGTTTCCTCGCACCACCTCCTTGGCCTCGATGGTGACGCCGCGGCGCTGCGCGATCCGCCCGATCTCCGCCAGCACGTCCGTGACAGCGGCTTCACGGATGGCGTCCTCGCCGGCGCGGATATCGAGCGTGAGCTCGCAGCAGCCGGGAATGATGTTGATCGCGCCGTTGGGCACGGTGAGCTGGCCGACCGTCCCGACCAACGTCGGTACGGCGGCGCAGCGCCGCTCCACATAGAGCACGATCTCGGCGGCGGCAGTGGCCGCGTCGCGACGCAACGGCATCGGCACGGTGCCGGCATGCCCGGCGGTGCCGGTAATCGTGACCCGGTGCCGCACGGTGCCGGCAATGGTCGTCACCACCCCGACCGGCAGGTTCTCCTGCAGCAGCACCGGGCCCTGCTCGATGTGGACCTCCAGATAGCCCAGCAGGTCCTGCGGCCGGCGCACAAGCGCAGGAATCGCCTGCGGGTCGAGCCCGGCCTCGCACATGGCATCGATCATGCGATCGCCCTGCGGGTCGCGCCGTTCGAGCACGCCCATGTCGAACTTGCCGGCGACCGCACTGCTGCCGATATAGGGCGTCGAGAAGCGCATGCCCTCTTCTTCCGAGAATGCGATCACCTCGAGGTGGAACGGCAGCTTGCGGCCCGACCGTTGTAGATGTTCGACCAGCGCGAGCGCGGTCAGAACACCGAGCCGGCCGTCGTATTTGCCGGCGTTACGGACGGTGTCGTAATGCGAGGCGATGATCAGCGTTTTCGCCGCACGCTCGTCCGCAGCGTGCCGCCCTACGACGTTGCCGGCCGCATCGATCTCCGCCGTCATCCCGGCCTGGTGCATCCAGTCGCGCAATTGCGCGGCGGCGGAGCGATGGGCCGGCGACAGATAGGTGCAGGTGAGTCCGTCGGCCGACTCCGACCATTGCGCCAGCCGGTCGGCCAGCTCCATGATGCGTTGGCCGAAGGCACCCCGACCGTTCGCATCGACGGCGCTGTTCGCTTCCATCACCATAAGACGCACTCTTTGCCCTGCCCAGCCCTTGCAACGCGCGACACGCGTCTGTCATCCTGCGCCGAATGGGTCAAGAGCAGAAGGGGCCGCGACCGTGGAGTTTGTGCTCACCGAGTGGTTGAGCCTGGTCATCCGGTGGCTGCACGTGGTTGCCGGGATCGCGTGGATCGGCAGCTCGTTCTATTTCATCCATCTCGATCTGAGCCTCAAGGCTCGCTCCGGCCTGCCCGCCGGCGTCAAGGGCGACGCCTGGCAGGTGCACGGCGGCGGCTTCTACCACATGGTCAAGTATCTGGTGGCGCCGGCCCGCATGCCGGATGAGCTGACCTGGTTCAAGTGGGAAGCCTATACCACCTGGCTGTCGGGCTTTGCGCTCTTGGTGATCGTCTACTATCTCGGCGCCGAGCTCTATCTGATCGACAAGGCCGTGCTCGACGTCACGGCGCCGGCCGCCGCCGCGATCGCCTTCGTAAGCCTCATCGTCGCCTGGCTGTTCTACGAAGGGCTGTGCCGCTCCCCCCTCGGCCGGCACGAGGTCGCGATGGCGCTGGTCGGCTACGTGTTTCTGGTCGGCCTGACCTACGGCTTCACCCACGTGTTCAGCGGGCGCGGCGCCTTCACGCAGATCGGCGCGCTGGTCGGCACCGTCATGGTGGCGAACGTCTTCATCATCATCATCCCGTACCAGAAGAAGACCGTGGCCGCGCTCATTGCGGGGAAAGAACCCAATCCGGAATGGGGCGATGAAGGCAAGCGGCGCTCGGTGCACAACAATTACCTGACCCTGCCGGTGGTCTTCCTGATGATCGCCAATCATTACCCGCTGATGTTCGCGACCCGGTTCAACTGGCTGATCGTCGCGATCGTGCTGGCGATCGGTCCGGTGATCCGCCACTTCTTCAATTCCCGCCACGAGGGCAAAGGCAGTCCGTGGTGGACCTGGGGGGTGGCGGCCGCCGGCATGGTGGCGGTGGCGTGGCTCTCAGCGGCCGGCCCCAGGGAGACGAGCGCAGCGCGCGTCGAGGGCGTCAACGTCGCGGCCGCCCATAACGTGATCCTGTCACGCTGCAGCATGTGCCATATGAGCGAGCCGGTCTGGGCCGGGATCAATGCGCCGCCCCAGGGCGTCGTGCTCGACAGCCCGGAAAATATCCGCCGCCACGCCCGGCTGATCGAGATCAATGCGGTCAGATCGAACGCCATGCCGCCCGGCAACGTGACCCAGATGACCGCGACCGAACGCCAAATTCTCGCCGCCTGGCTCGCCGCCGGCGCGCCCGCGAAGTGAAGCTAGCGATGGCTCCGCGAGATTTTACCAAATATCCGCGCGACTTGGTCGGCTACGGCCGCAATCCGCCCGACCCGCGCTGGCCGGGCGGCGCGCTGGTCGCGGTCCAATTCGTCGTCAACTACGAGGAAGGCGGCGAACGAAATATTCTACATGGCGACGCCACCTCGGAGGCGTTCCTGTCCGACGTGCTCGGCGCGCAGCCGTGGCCGGGACAGCGGCACATGAACGTGGAGTCGATGTACGAATACGGCTCGCGCGCGGGCTTCTGGCGGCTGTGGCGTCTGTTTACCGAACGAAGACTACCGGCGACCGTGTTCGGCGTCGCCAGTGCGCTGGCGCGCAACCCGGACGCCGTCGCGGCGATGCGCGAAGCAAGCTGGGACATCGCCAGCCACGGGCTGAAGTGGATCGAGTACCGGGACGTTCCGGAGGCCGAAGAGCGCGCCCAGTTCGCCGAGGCGATCCGCGTTCATACGCAGGCGACCGGGGACCGGCCGCTCGGCTGGTACACCGGCCGCAGCTCGGTCAACACCTTGAAGATCGTTCTCGACGATGGCGGCTTTCTCTATTCGTCGGACTCCTACGCCGATGATCTGCCCTATTGGGTGAACGGGCCGAAGGGGCCGCACCTGATCATTCCCTATACACTCGACGCCAACGACATGCGGTTTATCAATCCGCAGGGCTTCGCCAATGGCGAGGCGTTCTTCAGTTATCTCAAGGACGCCTTCGACCTGCTCTATGCCGAAGGCGAGCGCGCGCCTAAGATGATGTCGGTCGGGCTTCATTGCCGGCTGGTGGGGCGGCCCGGACGCGCCGCCGGGCTCGCGCGCTTTCTCGATTACATCGCCGCGCGCGAGCGGGTGTGGGTCGCCACCCGGCTCGACATTGCGCGCCACTGGCATCGCGAGCATCGGGCGCTGGCCGCGCACGCCCCGACGTTCGATTAACGGAACCGCCCGCCATGACGACCGTTTCGCTTGCAAGCCTCAATGCCGCCGACAAGAAGGGTTTCGTCGCCGCTTTGGGCGACATCTACGAGCACGCGCCCTGGGTGGCGGAGGCCGTGCATGGGCAGCGGCCTTTCGCCTCGCTCAACGCGCTGCATGAGGCGATGGCCGCCGCGATACGCGCGGCCCCCGCGGAGCAACGGATCGCGCTGCTCAAGGGCCACCCCGATCTCGCCGGCAAGGCGGCGCGCGCCGGAGCGATGACCGCCGACTCCAAGGCGGAACAAGCGAGCGCCGGGCTCGACCGGCTCTCCGAGGCGGAATACGCCGCCTTCCACCGCTTCAATGACGCCTATCGAAAAAAATTCGGCATTCCGTTCATCGTCTGCGTGCGGCGGCACAGCAAGGATTCGATCTTGCGGCACTTCGAGCGTCGTCTGCAAAACGGCGCGGCGGCCGAAACGAAAGCGGCGCTGACCGAAGTCTTCCGCATCGGTGCGCTGCGCCTCGACCAGCGAGTCGAGGCTGCCGACAAGCTCAGGGTGCACGGGCGCCTGTCGACCCATGTCCTCGACACCCATGCCGGCCACCCGGCAGCCGGCGTGACCATCGAGCTTGCCGAACTGTCTGCCAACGGCGCCCCCCGGATGGTCGCGAGCGCCACGACCAATCTCGATGGCCGCACCGACCAGCCGTTGATCGGCGGACGACCGGTCCCGATCGGGCGCTACGAATTGCGCTTCCACGTCGGAGGCTACTTCGCGCGTCTCGGCACGCCGCAGGGCGATCCGCCGTTCCTCGATGTGGTGCCGGTGCAATTCGCCGTCGCCGAGCCCGAAGGCCACTACCATGTGCCGCTGCTGGTGACGCCGTGGAGCTACTCCACCTATCGCGGCAGTTGACGCTCTCAACACGCTTGACTGGGGAATAGGCAAGCGCGGGCAAAATGCCTAGTCTTGAGGCAAGAACACGGACGAAACCCCGCCCCCACCCGACACATTCTGCCGTGCGGGATGGCATGCGGATTGCTGAGATAGCGCATACAGCGCCGGCCGAACCGGCCTCAAAGGGAGCGTCAAACATGCACAGGATCAGGCTTCTCGGGATGCTGGGAGCGGCAGTGGCGGCGTTCGCCATCGGCCCCGCGTCCGCCCAGAGCGATGTGAAATTCGCCCTCGACTGGAAGTTCGAGGGTCCCTCGGCGCCCTATTTCGTCGCCATCGACAAGGGCTACTACAAGGCCGAGGGCCTCAACGTCACCGTCGACACCGGCCCCGGTTCGGTCGCCGGCATCGCGCGGGTCGCGGCCGGCACCTATCCGATCGGCTTCTTCGACATCAACTCGCTGGTCAAATTCCAGGACCAGAACCCGGACAAGAAGGTCCAGGCAGTGTTGATGGTCTACGACAAGCCGCCGTTCGCGATCGCCACCACCAGCAAGACCGGCATCACCAAGCCGAAGGACCTCGAAGGCAAGATCCTCGGCGCGCCCGCGGCCGACGGCGCCTTCGCGCAATGGAAGGCGTTCGTCAAGGAGAACGGCATCGACGCAAGCAAGGTCAAGATCGAGAATATCGGCTTCCCGGTGCGCGAGCCGATGCTGGCCGAAGGCAAGGTGCATGCGATCACCGGCTTCTCGTTCTCGATGCATTACAACCTGATGCAGAAGGGCCTCACGCCCACCGATATCAAGACGCTGCTGATGGCCGATTACGGACTGGTGCTCTACGGCAACGCCATCATGGTCAATCCGGACTACGCCAAAGCCCACCCGAAGGTGGTGGCGGGCTTCGTGCGCGCCACCATCAAGGGCGTGCTCGACACCATCAAGGACCCGGATTCGGCAATCAAGTCGGTGATGAAGCGCAACGACACCGGCGACGAGAAGATCGAGCTCGACCGGCTCAAGATGTCGCTGCGCGACAATTTCGTGACCCCGTGGGTCAAAGCGAACGGCTTCGGCGGCGTCGACATGGCGCGACTGACCAAGTCGATCGACCAGATCGCGCTGACCTACGACTTCAAGAACCGCCCGAAGGCCGAGGACATCTTCACCAGCCAGTATCTGCCGCCGGCGGCCGAGCGGAAGCTTTAATGGTCTCGTGTCCCGGATGCGGTGCAGCGCGCGCAGACAAGTTTACGCAGTCTGCGCAAGCTTGACTGCGTTGCTCTTGCATAGCGGTGCACCGCTGATCCGGGACCGCCACGGACTGGAACGGTCCCGGTTCTGCAGCGCATGCCTTCGCACTACGTGCTCGTGCTGCGCTGCGCCCGGGTCATGGACTAGGTCCAAGCCCGCCCCGCCATGACCAGCTCCGTCGACATCGGCGACGTCACGCTCACCTACAAGAGCACCGGCGGCGGCGTGCTCGCGTTGCAGGGCACGACGCTCAATGTCCGCCGCGGCGAGTTCGCCGCCGTGGTCGGCCCGTCCGGCTGCGGCAAGTCGTCGCTGATGAAGCTCGTCACCGGCCTGGTACGCCCCGATTCCGGCGACATCGTCATCTTCGGCGACAAGGTGCGCGGGCCGGTCAAGATCGCCGGCATGGCGTTCCAGAACGCCAACCTGCTGCCCTGGCGCAAGGTGATCGACAACGTGCTGCTGCCGCTCGAGATCGTGCAGCCGCACCGGCAGAGATTCCGCCAGCACCGGCAGGAGTATCGCGCGCAGGCCGAGGCGCTGCTCAAGACGGTCGGCCTCGACGGCTTCGGCGAGCGCTATCCCTGGGAATTGTCCGGCGGCATGCAGCAGCGCGTCTCGCTCTGCCGCTCGCTCATTCATCAACCGGCGCTGCTGATGCTCGACGAGCCGTTCGCGGCGCTCGACGCCTTCACGCGCGAGGAATTGTGGTGCGTGCTGCGCGATCTCTGGCAAAAACTCGGCTTCACGGTGATCCTGGTCACCCATGACCTGCGCGAGGCGGCCTTCCTGGCCGACAAGATCCACGTCATGAGCGCGCGGCCCGGCCGCATCGTCATGAGCAAGACCGTCGATCTGCCGCGCCCGCGCGACCTCGACATCTGCTACGAGTCGCGCTTCACCGATATGGTGCACGAATTGCGCGGCAAGATCGCCGAGGTGCGCAACGCATGAGCAACACGCTGGAGAAGCTTTCGCCCTGGCTGTTCACCATAGCCATCTTCGTGCTGTGGGAGTTGGCCTGCCGCGTCTTCAAGATCGACAAGTTCATCCTGCCGGCGCCGTCGGAGGCGTTCCAGGCGATGGGGCAGTACTGGCGGCCGTTGCTGCGCCATTCCTTCGTGACCTTGTGGACCACGATGGCGGGCTTCGCGCTCGCGGTCGCCTTCGGCATCGTGCTCGGCCTGATCGTCGGCTGGTCGCGCACCATCTACCGCGGGCTTTATCCGGTGATGATCGGCTTCAACTGCATCCCCAAGGTCGCGGTGGTGCCGATCCTGATCATGTGGTTCGGCATCGGCGAGGTGCCGGCGATCCTGACCGCCTTCCTGATCTCGTTCTTCCCGATCGTGGTGAACGTCGCCACCGGGCTCGCCACCATGGAGCCGGAGCTCGAGGACGTGCTGCGGGCGCTCGGCGCCAGGAAGCTCGACATCATGTTGAAGGTCGGCATCCCGCGCACGCAGCCCTACCTGTTCGGCTCGCTCAAGGTCGCGATCACGCTCGCCTTCGTCGGCACCGTGGTGTCGGAGACGGTCGGCGCCAATGCCGGCCTCGGCTACCAGATCGCGCTCGCCGGATCGAATTTCCAGATGCCGCTGGTGTTCGCGGCGCTGCTGCTGCTCGCGGTCGAGGGCATCGCGATGTATGCGGCGTTCGCCGAGATCGAGGTCTATTTTACCCGTTGGGCGTTCCGCTCGTCGATGAGCGCGGCGGCGTGAGCAATGCCTGCGAGCCTGTCGATCGGCGGACGAGTCCATGTCCGTTGAAAATATCACAGCGATCAATTCACCTCGTAGGCCTTCTCGATCAATCGTTGAAGCCGCTCCGGATCGGTCAGCACGATCGCGCCGCGACGCCGTTCGATCAGACCCTCCCGCTCGAGCGCCTTGAATTCGCGCGCCACGGCTTCCCGCCGCGTGCTCACCCGGGCGGCGACATCCGCATGCACGGGCGGCGGCGATATCACTCTTTGTTTTGACCGCGTGGTCTCTGGCCGCGACAGCCGCAACAGCTCGGCGTAGATGCGATGCCGGACGTCGAGCGTGGTGAACTCGTTGACCCGGTTGGTCAACATCCTGACCTGACCCGCAATCAGCGCCAGAACCTGGTCGCAGACATCGGGATGGGCGTGTACGGCGGCACGAAAAATCGATGCCGGCATGCGCGCGATCGTCACGTCGGTGACCGCCATGATCCCCGATGAGCGAGGCTGATCGTCGATCGCGGCGATCTCGCCGAAGCATCCGCCGGCGCTGATCTCGGTCAGCAGGATCTCGCGGCCCGACACCGATTGGATCTTCACCCGGACCGTCCCGCTGACGACGAAAAACATGTCATTGCTGGGGTCCTGATAATCGATGATCCAGGTGTTGTGGGAGGCTCGACGCCAGGAGCATTGGGTATCAAGATGCCGGATCGCGGCGGCATCCAGCGACCGGAATAGGCGTATCTTCGCGAGTGTCTCGGCTTGACGGCTCATGCGAATCCACTGGCTTGAACAGAGAAACCCGGAGACCGGGGCTGCCGGGCGCCCGATCGAGCGGCCGCTGCGGCTGGCGACCGGCCTGATCCTATTCGCTTATGCGACCTCCCACCTGCTCAATCATGCCTTCGGCGTGCGCTCCGTGGCGGCCATGGAGGCGGCAAGCGCCTTTTTTCTGGCGCCATGGCAAACCTATCTCGGCCTGCTCACACTCTATACATCTTTCTTCATCCACGGGGCGCTGGGAGTGCGGGCGCTCTACCGCCGGCGGCATCTGCGGATGCCGGCGGGCGAAGCCTGGCAGCTGGGCTTGGGGCTGGCCATTCCGTTGTTGCTCATTCCCCACGCCGGCAGCGTGCGCATCGGCACCGCGGCCTACGGAATGGAGGGCGGCTACGAACGGCTGATGTATCACTTCTGGGTGGCCTCGCCCGACATCGCGCTTCCCCGGCAGCTGCTGTTGCTGCTGGTGGTCTGGATCCACGGGTGCATCGGGCTGCAAGCTTGGCTGGCATCCAAGCGGTGGTATCGGCGTGCTGCCGCCCCGCTCGCGTCGCTCGCCACCCTGGTCCCGGTGGTCGCGTTCCTTGGAATCATCAGCGCGGGCCTCGACCTGCGGGATGCGGTTCACCGCGATCCAAGTCTCGGCCTGCGCTACGCCGCTCCGGCGCCCGACAGCGTGGCCGGTCAAAATGCCGTAGCGCTCGACTGGATCGTCGATGGGCTTGCGATTGCCTATCTCGGCTTGGTCGTCGGCACCTTCATGCTGCGAGCGGCGCGCGACTGGCACGCCAAGCGCTTTCGCGCGCTGCGCATCACCTATCCGGGTCAGCGCGTCGTGACCGTGCCGTTGGGCTTTTCGGTGCTGGAGGCAAGCCGGTGGGCAGAGGTGCCGCACGAGTCGATATGCGGCGGCCGCGGCCGTTGCTCCACCTGCCGAGTCAGCGTTGTTGCGGGTGCCGAGTCGCTCGCGCCTCCGAACCCGAATGAGCGCCGGACGCTCGATCGCATCGGGGCGCCTTCGCATGTGCGCCTGGCCTGCCAGATCCGTCCCTCCGCCGACCTTTCGATCGCGCCGCTTGTTCCCACTGCGGCACAGGCTGCGGCCATGCCGGCCCGCTTCGACGCTGCGGTCGAAGGCGGGATGGAGCTCGAGATCGCCGCCATGTTCGTCGACCTGCGGGAGTCAACCCGGCTGGCCACCGGCCGATTGCCGTACGACGCGCTGTTTCTGTTCGACCGCTATATCCAGGTCGTGACCGGAGCCATCCGCCAGCATGCCGGCCACGTCACCAGCATCGCGGGCGACGGCATCATGAGCGTGTTCGGCGTCAACGGCGACGCTGCGAGCGCGGCCCGCGATGCGTTCCGGGCGGCGAATGATCTCTGGAGCGGTCTTGGATCGCTCAACCGGGAGCTTGCCGCCGAGCTCGGGGCGCCGCTGCGGATCGGCATCGGCCTGCACGTGGGCGTGTCGGTGGTGGGCCTGATTGCCACCCGGGAATCCCAGTCCCTGCAGTTTCTCGGCGACACCGGGAACATCGCCGCCAAGCTGGAGCAGCAAACCAAGCAACTCGATTGCACCATGGTGGCGTCGCTGGCGGCGCTGAACCTGGTTTCGCCAGGTGCCAGGATCGACACCAAAGCCATTTCGATCCCCGGAAAGGAGGACCCGATCGATGTCGCAACGTTCAGGGACGCGCGCGACCTCGAGCGGCTCCTGTCATCGCTTCCCCTTGTTTGATCAGCATTTTTCGGCGTCGCCAGGGCCGGCGCAAGGTGTGCGATTTCGCACCTGCCCCGGGCATTTCGGCGCCTACCTTGTGCCCATCAGGTGCCCGTGAGGGCACCGGCGAGCAGAAGGACTACGACGATGTTGACCAGGACCAAGATGGCTGTGGCTGCCGCGATCCTGTTCGGCTCCGTGTCAGGCGCCATCGCAGAAGAACACGACGTTGACTTTTTCCAGCTGGTGCCCTGGACTACGCCGTCCTCGATTCACAATGTGCGCGGGCAACTCGAGCGCCGCAACGCCACCGTTTTCACCCCGGAAGAGAGGGCGGCGTTCGATTGGGCATCGCGGCTCGACTGATTGCCGCGTTCACTTCAGAGCGCGACTAGCCCACCAGGGCTGGTCGCGCTCTGCGCGTTGGCGGCCGCGGCCCCGGAAGCGGATATTGTCGCAAGGCCGAGATCGCGCTTGACCGCTTTCGATCCAATCACGCAGGATGGGGGGCTGCCGGTCGTTCCTCGATCCGCGCGGCACTTGCAAACACGACGCGCAACATGCGGTATCGTCGTGCAAAGAAAAACAACCGCGGCGCGGAGGGAGGTCAATATGTCGTCGATCCGTCGTGTCCTCGCAGCGTGCCTGGCGATCTCCGCCGCCGTGCTGACCCACGGGGCGTCGGGCCAGGAGCTGACCATGGGCAACGTCAATCCGCCCAAGCACGGCACCTCGCTGGCGGCGCAGCAATTCATCGACAAGCTCGCCGAGCTCAGCGGCGGCAAGATCAAGGTCGCCCATCATCACTCGGGAGCGCTCGGCGGCGAGCGCGAGGTCGCCCAGCAGATCCAGCTCGGCGCCGTGGACTTCGGACCGGTCACGACGGCGCCGCTCTCCACCCTGGTGGCGGAGCTGTCGGTGTTTCAGCTGCCTTACATTTTTCGCGACTACGAGCACGTCTTCAAGTCGCTCGACGGCAGCGACATCCTGCAAAAATACTACGACGGCGTGCTCGACAAGAAGGGGCTCAAGCTGGTCGGCTTCATCGCCGCCGGCTATCGCGGCATCTACGGCCATTATCCGATCAACGCGATTGCCGACGTCAAGGGCCGGAAGGTGCGCGTGCAGGAAGACAAGATCCTGGTGGCGACCTTCAAGGCGCTCGGCATGATCTCCACGCCGATCGCCTTTCCGGAGGTGGCGACGGCGCTGCAGACCAGGGTCATCGATTTTGCCGAGGGCGGGATCAACACTTTCTACCACAACAAGTTCTACGACATCGTCAAGCACGTGGCCGACGTCCGCCACACCCACCAGGCGGTAGCGCTGATCATGTCCAAGAGCTCGTGGCAGAAGCAGGACGCGGCCGGGCAAAAAGCGATCATGGACGCTTGGGCGCATGCCCGGCAGTTCAATCGCGCGTTCATTCTCGACGAGGACAAGACCATTCAGGATCAGGTGCGCGCCAAGGGCGTCGCCATCACCAAGCCCGATGCCGCGCCGTTCCGGCAGGCTACGCAAGGCGTGTACCAGGAATTCTACGCCACCCCCGCCGGCAAGGACGCCGGCAAGATGGTCGAGGTCATCCTGAACGTCAGGTAGCCGCGTCGTGGCCGAACCAAGGGATGGGGCGCCCGGCGGCAGCCTCATTGCGGCTGCCGGGAAACGCGCCTACGACGCGCTCGGCCAGGTCGGCGGGCTGATCCTTGCGGTCATGACCGCGGCGGTGTTCCTGCAGGTCGGGTTCCGCTTCGTGGGTTGGGCCGGGATCGATGGGATCGAGGAAGTCCCGCGCTATCTGTTCGTGTGGCTGGTGATGATCGGCGCCGCGGCGGCGATGTATCGCGGCGAGCACACGACGCTCGAATATTTCATCAACCTGCTGCGGCCTCGCCTGCGCGCCCTTGTGGTGGTGGTGACCAATGCGGTCGGCATCGGCCTCTTCGTCTACCTGATCAAGTCGAGCTTCGTGCTGGTTCCCAACGCCCAGCTGCAGACCAGCCCGGGACTCGGGTTGCCGCTCGGCTACGTGTTCGCCGCGATTCCGGTGGGCGCCGCCCTCATCGCGCTACCGATGCTCCGGAATATCTACGCCACCCTGAGGAGCCTATGGCAGAAACGCTCCTGATCGTCTTCATCATATTCATCCTGCTCGGCATGCCGATCAGCATTGCGCTCGGGGTCGGCGCGCTGGGCGCCGCCATACTGTATCCGTCGCTCAACCCGATCATCATCCCGACCCGCTTCGTCGGCCTCCTGTCGGACTCCTATCTGCTGCTGTCGGCCCCGCTGTTCATCCTCGCGGGCAACATTGCGGCGCGCGGCGGCGTCGCGCGCGTGATCATCGATCTCGCCACCGCGCTGGTAGGCCGCTTTCGCGGCGGGCTCGCCTACGTGAACGTGGTCGACAGCATGTTCTTCGGCGGCATTTCGGGCTCGGCGGTCGCCGACGTCTCGGCGCTCGGGACCTTCCTGATCCCGCAAATGGTGCGCAAGGGTTACGACCTCGATTTCTCGACCGCGCTCACCATCAGCACGGCGGTGGTTGCACCGATAATCCCGCCATCGATCATCGCGGTGATCTATGCGTGGATGGCGGACGAGTCGGTGGCGGCGATGTTCGCCGCCGGCATCCTGCCGGGGATCCTGGTGGGTCTCGGCATGGCGGTCCCGGTATTCGTGATCGCGCGCAAGCGCAACTATCCGAAGGAGGCGCCGCCGACGCTGCGCCAGTTCATGGCGGCGGTCTGGAACGCCATGCCGGCCCTGATGATCCCGGTGATCATCATGGGCGGCATTCTGTTCGGCTGGTTCACGCCGACCGAAGCGGCGGCGGTCGCGGTGGTTTACGCGCTCGCGGTGCCGCCGATCTTCTATCGCGAGCCGGCGCTGCGGGAATTGCCGAAGATCTTCGCGGACTCGGCGCGCCTCTCCGGCGTGATCGGCTTGATCATCGGCTTCGTCGGCGCCTTCGGCTGGGTGCTCAGCTACTCCAAATTCCCCTTCCAGGTGGCCGCCGCCATCGCGGCGATCGCGCCCGCATGGTGGCTGTTCATCCTGCTCGTGATCCTGCTCTACCTCATTCTCGGAACCTTCCTGACGCCCTCGGAGATCATCCTGGTCACCATTCCGGTGCTGCTCCCGGTGGCGCAGGTCGCGGGCGTGCACCCGATCCATTTCGGCATGGTCTGCGTCATCGCATCGGCCATCGGTCATATCACGCCGCCGGTCGGACTGTGCCTGTTCGTCGGCATGGCGATCAGCGGCTTGCCGATGGAGAAGCTGGTCAAGCCGCTGTGGCCGTTCCTGGCCGCGATCGTCACGACGCTGCTGCTGGTGGCTTTCTTCCCGGAGATCGCGCTCGTGGTGCCGCGCCTGCTCGGCTTCGTGCGGTAGGCCGGCCACCTGCTTCGATCGACTTGTCAGTCGATGCGGATTCCGGTCTTTTGCACTACGCCGCGCCAAACCGCCAAATCGCGCCTGATTTCCTGGGCGAATTGCTCGGGCGTTCCGCCGGATTGCTCGGCACCCTGGCGCACCAGGATGTCCTTCATGTCGGGCGAAGCCAGCGCCTCGGACACCGCGCCATGGAGCCGGGCCACGATCGCGGGCGGCAAGTTGGCCGGACCCATCAGACCGGTCCAGAGGCCGGTGTTGTAGCCCGCAACGCCGCTCTCATGAATGGTCGGCAGATCCGGCAGCGCCGCCGCCCGCTTGGTGGTCGAGACTGCCAGCAGCCTGACCTTGCCGCCGCCCGCGTGCGGCAGCACTGCCGACATGGTCGGGATCGCCAATTGCAGATTGCCCGCGAGCAGATCGGCGACCGCCGGCGCGCTGCCGCGATACGGCACATGCGTCATCGTGGTCCCGGTCAGCGAGGTGAGCAGCAGCACCGCCAGATGCGTCGAAGAACCGGGACCGGCCGAGCCGTAGTTCAATTTGCCGGGGTTGCGGCGGGCATGATCGAGAAGCTCCTGCACGGTCTTGACCGGCAGGCTCTCGATGACCGTGAGCACCAGCGGAACGGTGGCGATGAGCGCAATCGGCGTGAAGTCCCGTTCGGCGTCATAGGGCGGGTTGGCGACGACGTTGGGATATTGCGCGATTTCCGAGCTCGATCCGAGCAGCAGGGTATAGCCGTCCGCCGGCGCGCGGACGACCTGGGTGGTGCCGATGCTGCCGGCGGCGCCGGTGCGATTTTCCACCACCACCGATTGCCCGAGCTTGTCGGTGAGCTTCGGCGCGATGGCGCGTGCGACGACATCGGACGCGCCGCCGGCGGCGAACGGCACCACGATGCGAATCGGCCGGTCGGGATAGGCTTGCGCCACCGCGAGGCTCGTCGCCGTCAGACTCGCAGTTCCGAGACACAAGGCAGCGAGCAGGATGCGCTCACCAAAGCGCGTGCGGTTCATGCGCATGGGAATCTCCGATTTGTATGGTCATTACGGGGCATAGATCCAAAGGTCGAGCTGAGCCGAGCAGCCCGGCACGAGGAGCGGCGCCGGCACGCGCGCTGCGCTGATCGGAAGCGCCACCCCGGGCAAACGCCGCTGCCACACCCGGCACGCCGGCAGAAAGTCCGCCAGATCGGTATGCACTTGCAGGATTCGGACCACGTTGCGCAGGCTCGCCCCGGCTCGCTCGCAGACCTCCTCGGCGAGATCGATGAGATAGTCCATCTGCGCCTCGATGCTGGAGGCGACATAGCGATGCCGATCGTCGATCCGCCCTGCCGCGATCAGCCCGTGGCGATCGGCCGCCACCATCCCCGAGAACAGCAGGAAATCGCCGGCCCGCAACGCCACCGGATGGCCGTCGCAGACCGCAGGGGCCGCGCGATCGCTCTCGATGCGCGCGGTCCGCGCGCGGTTGGTGGTGGCGACCAGATTGATCTCCACGCGCGCATCGGCGATCGCGAAGCCCGGCTTGCTGGTGGGAACGAACGTCGTCGCGGGAATCGACCCGCCGAAGGTCGCGGCCCAGACCTGATTGAAGGCCGGCACGTCGTCGATATCCGCCAAATAGACGTTGGCTTTGACCACGTCGCCGACGCCGAGGCCGGCGCCGGCCAGCGCGGGGATGAGCTTCTCGCGGACGAGATAGCTCGCTTCGAGCTCGATGCGGTTGCCCTTCCACAAGTGGCCATCGGGCACCTTGGCGGCGGGAGCGATGCCGCCCAAATCTCCCGGCTGATGGGCCGCCAGAAAGCCGGCCACGAAAACCAACTGGCCGGCCTTGACCACCGGCACGAACGACGAGGTCGCGGGGATATCGAGGCCATCGGGAAAGATCGGCTCGATCGCAGGCCCGTCGGCCGCGACGGCGATCATGTCGCTCATCATCGCGGCGCACGGGATGAGCATTTCCGGCTGCAGAACCGACGTGCTGGGGGCGATGTAGGCGCCGCAAGCGGCGCGCCTGGCTTGATGAAAAAACGGGACGGCGCGCCAGTCCTGAAAAAACTGATCGCAGCGCACGATCCGCGACAGATCGGCGCCGCCGGCGCGCAGGATATCGCCCGCACCGTGCCATACCGACCTGGCCTGTCGCAGCCACGGCGGCTCTCCCGAACGCGGGCGCTCCGCATCTCCCAGGTCGTCGGGAAGGAGACCCGCGACGAACACCCAATGGCCGGCGCGGACGCCACGCGCCAACGGGATGCGAGCCGGCCCGGCTTCGGCGACGCCAAGGGCGCGGGTCAGCGGCTCGGTGGGCATGCGGCTCGACCTACGGTGTCCGACGGCGACGCTCAGCAATGTCGGGAATTGCAATGGCTTATGGAACCGCCGGCGGCGGGTGGCGACAACGGAGCGGCCGCCGGCCTGATGATCCTTCCACCGGTGCATCTTGTAAAGATAACATGGGGTCGATCGCGTTCGATTTCGGCAGCGAAAACGGGGGAGAAGCAATGGCAAATCTGGACCGTCCCGGCATCATCGACCTGCTCGGCCGCCTTGGTGCGGAGAATGACGCAGCGGTCCTCGAAGCCGCCCGCGAGCTGCATCGCAAGGTGAGCGAATCCGGCTCGAGCTGGGACGAGCTGCTGCGCCCGGACTTCGATACGGCCGGTGTCGATGGCGAACGCGACGATGCGCCGCTCGACGAAGCCGACGAGAAGCCGGTCGAACAGGAGGGCGAGCTTTCCGCCGCCGGCAAGGCCGAGGCTTTGAGGCTCATCGACCGTCTGCTGGCCCGCAAGAACCTCTCGAGTACCCTGCGCGGGGACCTCGCCGAGCTCAAGCGCGGCATCGCCGACGGCAGCTTCGACGCGATGGACCGCCGCTATGTCCGCGCGCTCGCCAAACGCCTCGGCGTCTGAGCGCGAGCTGCCGCGGGACGGCGACCGAGCTAATACAGGACGCTGGGCAACCACAGCGCCAGCGGCGGCATGACGATCAGCAGGGCGAACAGCACGAACTCCGCCACCAGGAACGGCAGATGGTGCTCACCTCATCGAGGAATGTGCCGAGCATTGCCCCGCCCGCCACGAAATCGGATAATTTCGACCGGCCGATGACGACCGCCACAGGGAGGACCATCAGATGAACAAGCCCGTCGCCGCCCGGCAAGCCCGGCCCCTCACCGTTGAATGCGCCGGCGTCACCGTGACCCGGGTCGGCGCCAATCTGGGCGCCGAGATCAGCGGCGTCGACCTTCGTGCGCCACTGTCGGACGAGGTGTTCCGGGTGGTCGGGGACGCCCTGGTCGAGAACGAGCTGATCATTTTCCGCGATCAGGAGATCACGTCCGACAATCTGATGGATTTCGGCCGCCGGTTCGGCGAGTTGACCGTCCATCCGTTCTCACCGCACGACGAGAACGCGCCGGTGCTCATCAAGTTCAGAAACGACGAGACCAACGCGCCGTTCGGCACCGACGTCTGGCATTCGGACGAGACCTTCCGCGCTGAGCCGCCGATGGCGACGGTCCTGTGTGCCAAGGAAGTGCCGGCGGTCGGCGGCGACACCATGTTCGTGAGCATGTCGGCGGCCTTCGACGGACTGAGCAGCCGAATGCAGCAGTTCATTTCCGGGCTCGAGGCGATCCACGACTTGAAGCCGTTCCGGGCGCTGTTCGGCAGCAGCGAGGAGGACCGCAAGAACCTGCAGCAGTTCGAGCTGCTCTATCCGCCGCAGGTGCATCCCGTCGTGCGCGTCCATCCGGTGTCGGGGAGGAAGGTGCTGTTCGTCAATCCGCAGTTCACGATCGCCATCAAGGATATGGACGAGCGTGAGAGCCGCGCGCTGCTCGACACGCTGTTTCACCAGGCGCTGATTCCCGAATATCAGTTCCGCCACCATTGGGCGCCGCATACGATCGCCATGTGGGACAACCGGTCCACCCAGCACTACGCGGTCAACGACTACTATCCGCAGCGACGCTACATGGAGCGGGTGACCATTCGCGGCGGGCCGGTGGCCGGCGTCGAGCGCGCCGACCCGGCGAGCGTCCGCAAGGCCAAAATTCTGGTGCCCGAAAATGTCGACCGCCATGGCGGCCACAAGCCCCATCCGCAGGTTCAGCGGGAAGCGAGCAAAGCGAAGGTGTGATCGCTGCGGCGGTTGATCCGGATTGGTCGTCATGCCGACGCGCGGCGCAGTTGACTTATAGCTGCTGCCCGTGCCCCTGCTTGCTACCGCCCCTGCCTAGGGGCAGCATTCAAAGCTCATGGCGCATCAGCGGGTTATACATCATGACTTTTAGACTGTTAGATAGCATCGACATATCAGATGGCTCAATGACGCGGCGGATAGCCCTCTACGAAGGCGAGCTGACCGCTATACCGGCGGAGCATCGTGCCGACATTCTCATTGTTTCGGCATTTCCCGACGATTACATTCCGACCCAAACAAGTCTGATCGGGGCTCTCCATAGAAATGGCTTGTCGGTTGGACAACTCGCTGCGACCAAGGCCCACGACCTAAGGGCCACGTGTGCTTTCTGGCTCTCCAATCCAATTGGAGGTCCTGCCGCCGCGCTGAATATTGGGCAAGTTGCATGCTTCGAGCCACGGGTTCTGGGCTCACCCCCAACCGTCGTTGGCGATCTTTTCAGAGGCCTCTTCCCCTTTCTTGATGACAAAAAGAACCAAGTGGTCGCGATGCCACTCCTTGCTACCGGAGATCAAGGTTGGCCTCCGGACCTGATGCTCCGCTCGATACTAGATGCCGCAACGCATTGGCTAGCGAGAGGCCTTGCGATCAGCGAGCTAAAGATTGTCGAGCGTCAGCCAGATCGTGCCGCAGCGCTCGCGGCAACAATGGCTGAATTCAAATCGAAACTGGTAACTTCAAAGCTAAGGCCGGCACAATCAACGAGCTTTGATGTGTTCTTGAGCTTTTCGACCAAAGACGCAAAGGCGGCAGATTGCACCAGAATCGAACTTCTCAAACGAGGCGACGCCAATAGAGTTTTTGATTTTCGAATTGAAATCGAAAAGGGAAAGAGCTGGCAGGAGGAACTAGACCGCGCCATCTGCTCTTGTCGATCGATAATTGCGATCATGAGCCCTTCCTATTTTGCGTCGCCCGAATGCCGCGAGGAATTGATGCAGGCCAGGTTGCGAAATAAGAGATCCGACCGAGTGGTGCTGTTCCCGATATACTGGCTCGATTGGGGCAAAGAGCTTGATTTGTGGCTTCAGGTCGTGAATTACGCCGATTGCCGCGAGGGCAATTACCAGACATTGACAAGCACGATTAACAAACTGCCCCTTGGCTAAGCCGCCAATTGTGGTTTCGAAGCGGAGCCTGGCCACGGGAGCTGAACCCATTGCCTAGACCGCCCCGCAATTTTCGCCGCTCGACATATGCCGCGCCGCCGACGCGTGCGAAAAAAACAGGCCAATTATAACCGCCGGCGCGCGGCAAGACCTCGACCTCTCCAGCGGTCTGTTCGCAGTCAGGGGTGTCAACCGGCGTCCATGCGATCAGGGCTTCGTGTGCTTTCATGGCTCATCCTCTTTTTTTGAAGTGCACGCAACCAATTGCGTTAGATGACCGGCCCGGAACGGGAAACGCCGGCTTCCCGGCCTGAGGCTGTTTGTGCAAATAATTGCAGATGGCCCGCCGCAGCCGAGAAACGCCCGAGCCCGTTACCCTCGGCCACATCCGGGGCCACGGCTGCCGCGACCTGTTGGTCTACTGCGCCTCCACATGGTGCCATCACGGCGCAACCCTCAACGCCGATTGGCTGCCCGACGAGACCGTGATCCGCGCGCTTTGCCCGCGGATGGTCTGCACGGCTTGCGAACTGATCGGCGCCGACGTGCGGCCCGATTGGTCGCGGCATACGAACGGGCGGCCTCACCCGCTAGAGGCTGATCGTCGCACGAAGCCTCAACATACGCGGCACCCGCCCGCAGGCGGTTCGGATCGTCTTGAAAGTCGCCGAGTCCCTTATTGCATCCATCGCAAAGGAACCCCCGCACCTTGCGGGTCGCATGACAATGATCGATGCAAAGCCGGGTGGACGACCTGCAGATTGCACAGCGGCGGCCCTGGCGCGCCAACAGTGCGTCGTAATCTTCCAAGGACATCCCGTAGCGACGAGCGCGTCTTCTTCTCCGAAATTCGGGGTCCGTCTTCCATCTACGCCGCAGACCCTCGTTGATTCTTGCCTTGTAGGTTGCGCGATACCAGCGGCCATATTCAATTTTTCTTCTTCGAAATTCCGGGTCTTCTGCATACCGCTTCCTTGCCTTTTCGCGTTCGGAATCCACAGCGCCAGCCCCCAAAGATTCGTCAGCCGAGCGCGCGCGCAGGATGCGTCAGGCGACTGCCCGGAATCGAAACCCCGGCCTCCCGGCCGGGGTTTTATGTGCGATCAATTGCCGATGGCCCGTCGCAGCAGAGAGCCAGTCGAGCCCGTCACCCTCGACCACATCCGGGGCCACGGCTGCCGCGATCTGTTGGTCTACTGCGTCTCAGGCTGGTGCCATCACAGCGCAACCCTCAACGCCGATTGGCTGCCCGACGAGACGGCGATCCGGGCGCTTTGCCCTCGCATGGTCTGCATGGCTTGCGGACTGATCGGCGCCGACGTGCGGCCGGATTGGTCGCCGCATATGAACGTTAGGAATTTCTGGCGTCATTCAATTCACCTCCCACGGTCTTTCATCGCTTCCGTTCGGCCAAAGCGGGTTGCCGGCGACCGCATTCCTCATCGCAGGTCCAAGCCAGGCAACGAGGTCGGATCATACCTATAGTTGCATTTCTATTTTTCCATCTTTATAGTTGCAGTCTTCCCGCAAGGGGCCAGTACGCCCCCGGAGCGGTAACGCCGCTCACGCGAGGTTCGTCGAGCGATGTCGGAAGCTCCCGCGTCCCGGTCTTTGGGCAACGAGTTCGTCAGCGGAGGATGTTATGACCGCCTCACGTCGTGATTTTCTTTCTGCACTCGCCGCAACAGCCGTCGCACCCGCGCTCGCCTCGCTCGCGGCGACCGGCACCGCGGCACAATCGGGCGGGCCGACGCGGCTGCCGTTGCAGGACTTCGTCAAAAGCCCGAAGCTCGTGGAGGCCTTGCGTCGCGGCGTCCAGGTGATGCGAAGCAGGCCGCCGTCCGACCCGCGCAGCTGGATATTTCAAGGCGCGATTCACGCGATCAGCGATCGTCTCCTGGCCGACATTCTACTGTCCGATCCCAAGGTCGCACTCGTCGACCAGCAAAAGTTCTGGAACCGTTGCCCGCATTTCGGGGCGAATTCCGCCGAGTTCGCGATCTGGCACCGCGCCTACCTCTACTATTTCGAACGCATACTGCGCGACGCCGCCCAGGAGCCCGACCTCGCCTTGCCATTCTGGGACTACAACAACCCGAATGCGGAAACGATCGAACCGAGCCCACGCCTGTTCCCGCGACTGTTTGCCAATCAATTTCTCGACCCGCCCACCAACCGGCAACCAAATCCGCTCTATCATCCCAATCGGGAGGAGGCCTTCACCAGCGGCCGCTTCCAGCTGTCGCCGTTGGCCGTCGACATCCGCGACACCATGGCGCAGAAGTCGTTCTTCGGGGTCACCGAGGCGGAAGGATTCGCGGGCGGCATCTCCGACAACGATCCAGGTACCCAGGGTTTCGTTGAACGGCGTCCGCACAACCAGATCCATTTCGCGGTCGGCGGCGTGATCGGGGATGTGGCCGGAGCCATGGCCGACGTCCCGACGGCGGCGTTCGATCCGATCTTCTGGGTGCATCACCCCAATATCGACCGCCTGTGGGTCGAATGGGCCTGCAGCAAGGACAAGGACTGGGGCGCTCTCCCAAGTCGCAGTTGGTTCGAGGGGCGGCCGTGGTTCTTCCACGACTTCGACCTGTCCGTGAAAAACGAGCAAAGGCTCCACTGCATGGATCACCGGGCCCTTGGCATTCGGTTCCAAGGCGAGGATCCGAGCTGCACGCCGCTGCAGCTACCCTCCAACATCGTGGGGCCGGTTGTTGCCGCGGCCACCCCTGTCCGTCCGTTCGCAACCACCGAGGCCTTGCGCGTCGACGCGGGGGTTCAGGCTTCCGCGCTGCAGCCGGCCACGTTCGTCATCGGAGCAAGCGCGCTCGCCAAGCTCGACCAAGCAGTGAAAACAACGGTCCGGAGCGCGTCCTTGAAGCAGGGCGATCAGAAGGTCCTGCTCGAGGTGCAAGAGCTGACCTTCGACCGGCCGCCCTCGGCGGGGTTCGACCTCTATGCCAATCTCGCCCCCGGCGAGACGCCGAGCCGGCAGTCAGCCAAGTTCATCGGCACCCTGGCGTTGTTTGGATTGGGCCAGAGCAAGGAGGCCCAACATGCCCACGCACACGGCGGCGGACAGCTGTTCGACATCAGCTCGGTGTTCGAAAGCGGGAGCGCACCCGGTGAGCTCACGATCCATGTCGTTCCTTTCGACCTCCTGATGCCGCGCGGGAGCAATCCGCCGCTGCGCAGGCCCGACGCCATCCGCATCAAGGGCTTTCGGATCGTCACCATGTCTCGGCTCTGATCGCCATTCGACGGACCGCGGCAGAGCAGGTGCTCAAGAGGGAGGACGATGCGCAACCACGACGCCGGCATGACGCGGCGGTCCGTATTCGGGCTCGCTGCGGTCTGTTGTTGCGCATGGTCGTTCCGACCGCGAACCGTGTCGGCGCAGGCCTTCGGGCACGACCGCGCGTTGAACCTGCCCAAGGAAGTGCTCGGCATTCGCATTCCGGACAGTGCGCTCGCGCGCGGCGCCGCCACGCTTGCAAGGACCGAATCGCCGAATTTCCTGTTCAATCACTGCATGCGGACATTTGTATTCGCCGGCCTGGCCGCGAGGCGGATGGGTCGGACATACGATGAGGAGGCCGTCTTTGTTGCGTGCGCCCTGCACGACCTGGCACTGATGGAAAAATACGAGGTCGCGGACAAGACCTTCGAGCGAGCCGGGGCGGATTTCGCCCGCGGGTTCGCGCGCGCCGGCGGGTTCTCCGAAGAAAGAGCCGAACTGGTCTGGCAGGGGATTGCCCTTCATACGTCGAGGGTGCCCGACGGCGCCGCCTTCGACGTCAAAATGGTCCAGATCGGCGCCGGCATGGACGTATTCGGCTTTCCTCCGCTGAGCGAAATGCCGTGGGGAGACGTCGAAGCGGTCGTGAGAGAGTTCCCACGCGCCGCGTTCAACAAGGCATTCAAGGACCTCCTGGTCGCACACGGAAAGCGGCGGCCCCAGCATGCCGGCGAGAACGATTGGATCGGCGCCTTTACCAGGGCGGCGGATGCGCGCGAGCCAATCGTAGAGAAATTCGACAACAGTCCCTGGCGCGAGTGAGTTGCTCGCCTCCGTCACTTCGCCGGCACTGTATCGGTCGGGGTCCAGCGCTTGCCGAAGGCGGGCTCCTTGTAGGGCGTCGGCGGCAGCTCCCAGGTACCGGTCGCCGGCGGCCGCACCTCGGCGTCGACGTGGACGTCGAGCAGGAACGGCTTGTTCGACTTCACCGCGTGCTCCAGCGCGCCCTTGAAATCCTCCGACTTGGCGACGGTGAGCGCGTCGACGCCGCTGGCGCGCGCCCAGGCGGCGAAGTCCGGATTGTACGGGGTCTTGTTGGCGCCCTGGTAGAACGCGGTGCCGAGCTCGCGGCCGCCGAACATGCCGATCTGGATATCGCGGATCGAGGCCCAGGCGAAGTTGTTCCAGATCACCCAGACCACCGGGATGTCGTACTCGGCCGCAGTGCACAGCACGTGCGGCACCATGCTGAAGCAGCCGTCGCCGGTGACGGCGACGCAGGGCCGGTCGGGCGCCGCGAGCTTGGCGCCGAGCACGCCAGCGGCGCCGAAGCCCATGCCGGAAAAGCCCCAGGAATTGAGCATCGTCTGCGGCCGGCGCGCCTTCCAGAACTGCATGTACCAGTTGTGGCTCACCCCGACGTCGCAGGCGAGGATGGCGTCGGCGGGCAGCACCGCCTGGCAGTCGGCGAGCACGCGCTCGGGCCGGATCGGCGAGGCGTGGAGGTCGAAATTGGGCCGCGTGAAGCTTTCCCATTCCGCTTGCCATTTGCGGATATCCGCATGCCAGGGCGCGAGCGCTCCCGCGCGCGCCGGGCGGCGGTCGAGCTCGGCCAGAAGCTGGCGCAGGAAGGTGCGCGCATCGGCGAGGATGCCGAGATCGGGCGGATAGTTGCGTCCGAGCTCGGCCGGATCGAGGTCGACATGGATGAGCTTGCTGTGCGGGAAATTCCACGAATAGCCCGGGATCCACGATGACGCCGAGCGGTCGTCGAAGCGAGCGCCGATGGCAAGCACGACGTCGGCGTGGCGGCCGGCCTGGTTCGCCGGATAGGCGCCGTTGCGGCCGATGAAGCCGAGCGACAGCGGATCCTCCATGTCGAGGCAGCCCATGCCGTTCGGCGAGGAGATGACCGGAATCTGCAGCCGATGGGCAAAGGCGGTGAGCTCGCGCGAAGCCTCGGACAGGGTGACGCCGTGGCCGACGAAGATCACCAGGCGCACGGCCTCGAGGATCATCTCGATCGCGGTCGTCACTTCATCGGGCGAGGCGCCGCTGCGCTGCGCGTTCAGGATCGGCGCCGCCGGCGGCACCTCGACGTCGTCCTCCTCCTGGAACACGTTGAACGGAATATCGACGTTCACCGGCCCCGGCCGCCCCGACAGCATCGTGGTCATGGCCTGGCGCAGCGCCAGCGGCAACATGTCGACGCGGGTCGGCTGGAAGCTGCGCTTCACCACCGGCCGGATGATGTTGGGGAAGTCGGCCTGGTAGTGGCGGTTGATCTCCTGGAACGGGCTGCGGTTGAACTGCGAGGTCGGCACATTGGCGGTGATCGCGAACAGCGCCGAGGAGTCGCTCAGCGCCAGCGCGAGCGGCATCACGATATTGCAGGAGCCCGGACCGCAGGAGGTGAGCGTCGCCACCGGCTGGTGGCGGACGCGGAAATAGGCGTCCGCCATGTGCGCCGCCACCTGCTCGTGGCGCGGCGAGACCAGCTTGATCTGATCGCGCGCGCCGTAAAGCGAATCGAGCAGCCCGACATTGCCGTGCCCGCAAATTCCGAACACGTACGGAATCTTGTTCTCGATCAGGTACTCGGTGATCAGATCGGCGCCCTTCATTCGCGGCATAGTTTCCTACCTGGGTTGCTTGCGAGCGACCGCCCCCATGGACGCAACCTACCGGGCGACGCCGCTCTCGATATCGGCTGGCGCAGCGTATCAGCGCGGGCGCGGGCCGCCCAGATGCGGTCTCACCGGTCGAGGCCGGACGTCGCGCCCAGCGGTGCGTCGAGCGAGAGCACCTCGAGGATCTTCTCGTGGATGCGCTGCCGCTCGCCCTCGCGGGCCGCCTCGGTCATGCGCGCCTCGAAGGCGATGCGCGCCGGGCGATGGCAGACCAGCACGCGGTCGCCGATCTCCATGGCCTCGCGGATCTGGTGGGTGATGAAGACGGCGGTCTTGCCGTTCTGCCGCACCAGCCGCACGAATTCGGCCCTTAGATCGCGCGCCGTCATTTCGTCGAGCGAGGAGAACGGCTCGTCGCAGAGCAGCAGATCGGGCTCGACCGCGAAGGCGCGCGCCATCGAGACGCGCTGGCGCATGCCGCCGGAGAGCGCATGCGGATAGTCGTTCTCGTGTCCGTTCAGCCCGAGCCGGTCGAGCCAGCGGCGCGCCACCGCCTCCGCCTCACGCGGCGCGACATCGAGGATTTCGAGACCGAGCAGCACATTGGCGAGCGCGCTGCGCCACGGCATCAGCCGGTCGCCCTGGAACACGATGCCGATCTTGCCGCGGAAGAATTCGAAATCGCGGAACGGATCATGCCCGCTCACGCTCACCGTGCCCGACGTCGGCTCGATCAAGCCGGCGATCAGGTTGAACATGGTCGACTTGCCGCAGCCGGTCTTGCCGAGCACGGCGACGATCTCGCCCTGCGCCACTTCGAGCGAAAGCTGCTCGACCGCAATGAGGTCGCCGCGGCCGTTGGCGCGGTGGAACACCTTGCTGACATCTTGAAAGCGGATGATCGGGTTCGCCATATTCCTGACCGCTCACATCGCGCGCTCGGACACCGCGCGGTAACGCAGCGCCCAGCCCTCGATCGCCACGATGGTCTGCTGCACCACCAGCACGAACAGCACCAGCTGCAGCGTCCAGGCGATGGCGCCGGCCATGTCGAACAATTGCTGCTGGCGCAGCAGTTCGTAGCCGACGCCGCCGGTGGCGCCGACCAGCTCCGCCACCACCACGACGCGCGCCGCGTTGCCGAGATTGACCTTCCAGGCGGTGAGGATGCCGGGCACGATCGTCGGCACGATCAGCACCTTGAACAGCGTCCAGCGCCGCGGCCGAAACGACATGGTCATCTCGAACAAATCCTTCGACATCGAGCGCAACGCGTCGAGGATCTGGAACGTGAAGGCCGGCAAGGTCGTCATCACCATGATGAAGAAGATGCGGAACTCGATGCCGTGAAACCAGATGATCGCGATCACCACCCAGGACAGCGCCGGGATTCCCTGCAGGAATACCAGCACCGGCGTGACATAGCTCTCGATGCGCGGCGAGCGGCCGATCATCAACGCCATCACGCAGCCGAGCACGAAGGCGCCCAGGAGACCGGCGAAGATCCGCGCCGCGGTGACCAGGACTTCGACCAGCAGCGGCCCGGTGATGAGAATGTCCACCACTCGCTTGACGATGGCGGGAACCGGCGGGAACAGATAGTGCGGGAAAAACAGCGAGGCCACCTGCCAAGCGGCCAGGATCACAAGCGTGCTCGCGGTCGCCTGCAGGGCCCGCACGACACGGGGATTGCTGATCATGGGATCGGCTTGCCGTAGATCGAATCGCTCGACGGCATGGCCGGGAAATAGCCGACGTCGATGCCGGCTTTGTAGACCGCCTCGATCTCCTTGCGGACCTCGTTGGCGCCGGCCAGGCTGATGGCGAGGCGGTCGTTGCTGCGGATCAGCGACGCCATCGCCTTGACGTCGTCGGCGGACGCGCCCGGCGCGACCAGCGACGCGGCCTCGTCCGGATTTTTTATGATCCATTCGGCCGCCGCCTTGTAGGTCGCGTAGAGCTTGGCGACCAGCGCCGGATTCTTGTCGGCCCAGTCGGCGTGGGCGCCGACGCCGAGATAGGGAATGCGGCTGCCGCCGGCGAACGCCTTCCAGGTCTTTTCGATGCCGGTATCGAGCGTGCGGATGTCGGGCTTTTTCGATACCAGCAACGTGTAGGCCGGCTCCCAGATCTGGACCGCGTCGGCGCGGTTGGCGAGCGCGTAGCCGACCAAACCCGGCGTGGCGGTGTTTACGACTTGAATCTTCGACACGTCGACGCCGAGCTTCTTGGCGAAGAATTCAAACATCACGTAGTTGGTGGTGGCGCGGGCGCCGGCGAGCTGCTTGCCTTCGAGGTCCTTGAGCGTCTTGATCTCGGGCCGCGAGGTCACCACTGTGCCCCAGAAGTCGAACAGGTTGAACAGATATTTCACTTTGACGCCGCGAATGTCGCCGAGCGCGATGGTGAGCAGCGAGGCGCTGCCGCCGACCTTGAACTCGCCGGAATTGAACTGCGCGGCGTAGGCGTCGGGCGTACGCTCCTGGAAGCTGATGTCGAGGCCGTTCGCCTGGTCGAGCTTCTTTGCCTTGATCACCGGCGGCATGAAGGCGCCGAGCGACGGCGGGCTGAAGATGACGATGGAAAGCTTTTCGAGGGTTTGCGCTGTGGACGATGAGGCCGCCAGCGCTGTGACGACCGCCGCCGCAGCGCACGACGCGTAATTGAACCGAATCGAGAGCATCTTTTTTCCTCCACTCATCCAAACCGAAACGGTGGCCAGTAGGGTGGGCAAAGTCGCTTGCCGCGCTGTCTCCGGTGGGCATAGCCCGCGAAGACGGGCGTGAACGCCCTGATGTCGCACGATAGACTTTGCCCACGCGGAGAGTTCACAGCCTGCGCCTTTGCCCACCCTACAGCCGTTCATCCGATCCGGAACAGCTTTTGAGCCAATCCGCCATTGATCGAGGCGATCTGATCGGGCTTCAGCCCGGCGGCAGCGACGATCTTCATGGGCTCCTCTTCGCCGATCGGGAACGGCATGTCGGAGCCCATCATCACACGGTCGGCGCCGATCATCTCCACGACAAATCGCAGCACCCTTGGGTCGTGCACGATGCTGTCGGTATAGAGCAATCCGAGCCCTGCCGCCGGATCGCCGATCCCGGGCGTGATCTTGTAGTTGCGCTGGAGGCGCCCGAGCACGAACGGAAGCCCGGCGGCGCCGATCGGAACGAAGATTTTCGCGTTGCGGTAGCGCGTGACGTGCCCGCTGCACAACAGCCGCGCCACCGCGACGATGGCGTCGGTCACCCGGCCGACGCCGTTGGCAAGGCCGAAATCGTTCACGCGGGCGTCGCCGGCATCGTAGCTCGGATGGATGTGGATGACCGCGCCGGTCTCGTCCGCCGCCGCCCAGAACGGGTCGAGGTCGGCGGCGTCGAGCACGCTGCCGATGCCGCGCGGCAAGGTCGAGATCATCAGGCCGGGAAATCCGGCCGCGATGGCGGATTTGAGCACGGCGGCGGCGCGGGCGCCGTCCTGCAGGGGCGCGACCGCGAGCGGCACGAACCGCGGCTGCGCCTTCGCCGCCGCCAGTTGCGCGTCGTTGATCAGCCGGCACCACGCCTCGCCCTCCGCCGCCGGCAACTCGTAGCCGAACCAGTCGGGCCAGCTGCCGACCACGTGGCGGTCGATGCCCTGCTTGTCCATCCAAGCGAGGCGCCCGGCGAGGTCGCTCAGTCCCTTCATGATCGGCCGGCTCGGCTTGCCGCCGGCGAAAGCCAACGCCAGGCCGCCGCCGTCCTCGATCAGGCGCAGCGAGGGAAAGCGCGCGCGCTCCTTGCGGATCGCCGCGAGCAGATCCGGCGGCACCAGATGGCCATGGGTGTCGATGATCATCGCTACTCCGTATAATGTGCGGCTCTCTCTACGTCATGGCCGGACTTGTTCCGGCCATCCACGTCTTTATCTCCACAGCAAAGCAAGACGTGGATGCCCGGGACAAGCCCGAGCATGACGACTTAGGATTTTTCGCGCGCCGCGGCGATCAGATCGCCGAGCCGCGCGATCTTGATCGGCAGGCTGTTGACCACGATGCCGAGCGGCTTGAGCGCGTCGTTGACCGCGCTCGCGATCGCCGCCGGCGCGCCGAGATAGCCGGATTCGCCCGAGCCCTTCTGGCCGAACACGGTGTGCGGCGACGGTGTCACGTGATGGACGATCTCGACCGGCGGCACCTCGTGCGATGACGGCAACAGATAATCCATGAAATTCTGCGCGATCAGCTGGCCCTGGTCGTCATAGGCGAATTCCTCATAGAGCGCGGCACCGATGCCGTGGGCGATGCCGCCCATGGTCATGCCGCGCACGATCTTCGGATTGATCACCGTGCCGCAATCGTGGCCGACGACGTAGCGCCTGATCTCGGGCTTACCGAGATCGGGGTCGATCGCGATCAGCAGCAGGTGGAACTCGAACGCAAAGCACGGATACATCTGCACGCGGCCGTCCGACGTGGGCAATTTTCCGCCGGTCGGCACCTGCATCACGTGAGTGAAGGCGAGCCCCGGCTCGGTGTCGGGGGGGAGGCGATGGAAATTGCGATGGGCGATCGTCACCAACTCCAGCCAGCTGCGCCGGCTTTGCGGCGCGTTCCTGTCGAACACGTCGCCGCCGCCATAGGCCGCGCGCTCGGGCGCGATAGCAAGGTCGTGCGCGGCGATGGCGATCAGTCTCGCTTTGAGCTTTTGCGCGGCGTGGAAGGCGGCGCCGCCCAGCATGATCGCCATGCGGCTGCCGACCGGGCTCTGGCTCGACAGCGACGCGAGCGAGTCGGGCCGCACCACGCGGATACGGTCGGGATCGACCTCCAGCACCTCGCCGATCACGGTGCCGACCAGGGTTTCGTGCCCCTGCCCGGCCGACAGCGTATGAATGGTCGCGGTGATCGCGCCGCTGACGTCGACGTTGATGCGGCAGGAATCCGTGTACGTGGTGGTGGTGTTCTTCGGATTGAGCAGCGGCTCGAAGGTCGAGTTGGCGCCGCTCGGCTCGAGGCACGCCGCGATGCCGATGCCGGCGAGGAGCCCCTGCCCGCGCAAGCGGTCGCGCTCGGCGGTCAGCGCTGCATAGTCGGCACGCGCCAGCACCTTGTCGATCACGGCGTGGTAGTCGCCGCTGTCATAGCTGGTGCCGCTCGGGATCAGGTAGGGAAACTGCTCGGCGCGGATCAGGTTGCGCCGCCGCACTTCCAAGCGGTCGAGCCCGAGATGGTTGGCGACCGCCTCGATCATCCGCTCGATCGCAAAATTTGTCGGCGACTGGCCGAAGGCGCGCACGGCTTCCTGCACGGTCTTGTTAGAGGTCACCGCGATGGCACGATATTGCACGCTGTTGATACGGTAAGGCCCGACGATCGCGCTGATCGGCTTGCCGAGCTGGAACGGCGAGCGGCCCGCATAGGCGCCGACATTATCGAGCGCGCGCATTTTCATCGAGCGGATGACACCGGCGGCATCGAAGGCGACCTCGATATCGAAATTGCGCTCGGGCCCGTGGGCGTCGCCGCCACGCATGTTCTCGAGCCGGTCCTCGACCAACCGCACCGGGAAGCCGAGCCGGCGCGAGAGATAGCCGACCAGCACGGTATGCTTGATGCCGCGCTTGACGCCGTAGCTGCCGCCGACGTCGACGTCGTTGTAGACGCGCACCGCTGAGCCGGGAAGTTTCAGCGCGGCCGCGATCTGGTCCGGGTAGCGCGGCATCTGCACCGAGGCCCAGACGTCGAGGATCTCGCGCCAGGGATCCCAGTTCGTCAGCACCCCGAAGGTCTCGATCGGCACCGTGGAGCTGCGGCCCCATTTGACCTTGAACGACAGGTGATGCGGGCTGTCGGCAAAATCCTTCTCGACCTCGCCCCAGACGAAGGTACGGTCAAGCAGCACATTGGAACCATGGTCGGCATGTACCGGCGGGCTGCCGGACGCAAAAGCCTCCTCGCCGTCGAGCACGAACGGCAGTTGCTCGTATTCGACTGCGACCGCCTCGGCGGCGTCTTCCGCAAGTGCCCGCGTATCGGCGACGACCGCAGCCACCCACTCGCCCGCATAGCGTGCCACCTCGACCGCCAACGGCCGCCGCGGCACGTGGGGCGTATCGAGGCCGGCAGCGAGCGGCAGCGTGGCGGCGGCAAGCTCGCGGCCGTCGAGCACATAGTGCACGCCCGGAAGGCTCAGCGCCGCGGTCTTGTCTACGCGTAAGATGCGTGCGGCCGGGTACGGACAGGTGACCAGCGCCACATGCCGCGTGCCCGGCAAGGCGACATCGGCCGCGAACCGACCCTTGCCGACCACGAAGCGGCGATCCTCGCGCACCCGGCGATCGGTGGATACGAAGCGGAACGGCGCGGCCGGCGCGCTCATGGCTGCGCCACCGGCTGGTTGAGGCCGCGCATGCGCTCAGCTGCGAGCGCGATCGCCTCGACGATCTGGGCATAGCCGGTGCAGCGGCAGATATTGCCGGAGATGGCGTCGACGATCTCCGCGCGCGTGGGCGCCGGGTTGTCGGCTAGGAGCGCATGGGCGGTGAGGATCATCGCCGGCGTGCAATAGCCGCACTGCATGCCATGGGTCTCGCAGAACGCGTCTTGGATGGGCGCGAGCTCGCCCGGCCCCGGCGCCACCCCCTCGATGGTGGTGATCTTGATGCCGTCGGCCTGCACCGCAAACACCAGGCACGAGCGCACCGGGACACCGTCGAACAGCACGGTGCAGGCCCCGCACACGCCGTGCTCGCAGCCGGCATGCGCGCCGGTGAGCCCGAGCTGGTCGCGCAGGCAGTCGAGCAGCGTGGTGCGCGGCTCGACCTCGACCGCCTGCGTGCTTCCGTTGACGGCAAGCTCAACCCGCATGAGCGCCCCGTGCTTCTGCCGCTTGGTGAGCATCCATGATCGCGCGCACTGCGAGCGATAAGGCGACGCGCCGGCGATAACCGGCGGAGGCGTGAAGGTCCGATAACGGCTCGGTGTTTGCAAGCGCCGCGGCGACGACGTCGCGCGCCGCGGCCTCGGTGATGCGCGTCCCCACCAGCGCTTGCGTATCGAGCCGGATCGGCACCGGGGTCGCGGCGCCCACGCCGGCGGCGAGACGCCGGCAACGGCCGTCCTCGTCCAACACGATCTGTGCGGCCGCAGCCACGAAGGCGAAATCGCTCTGCCGCGCGCTGACCTCGTGGAAGCCGACGCCGATGCGTTTTTCGTGCCACGCTGGAAAGCGGACGGACGTGAGACAGCCGGCCTGCGGCAAGGTCGTCGTCATCGGCCCGACGAAGAAATCGGACGCGGCGACGTCGGCTGAGCCGCTGCCCTCCCGATAGCTCAACGTGGCGCCGAGCGTGACGGCGACCAGCACGATCTCGGCCGCCGAATCCCCATTGGCGAGCGACCCGCCAACGGTGCCGCGCGCCCGGGTCGACGCATGCCCGACGAAGGGCATGACCTTGGCGAGCAAAGGCAGCTTGGCGCGGACGATCGGGTCGCGTTCGACGACGCACTGCCGGGTGGTGGCGCCGATCGCGATGGCGTTGCCTCCGGCGCGCACGAAGGCAAGATCGGGAATGCGGGCGATGTCGACGAGCAGCCGCGGTCGCGCCAGCCGCATCGCCATCAGCGGCACCAGCGTCTGCCCGCCGGCGATGAGGCGGGCATCCTCCTCGGCGGCGAGCAGCGCGCAGGCTTCGTCGAGATGCGCGGGTCGTGCGTATTCAAAGGCAGCGGCTTTCATCGGATGGATTGCTTTCGGCCCGATGCGAGGATCGGGCGTGCAGTGGGCGATTCCGTTCGAAGCAGGTGCCCGAACTGGCTACCTTTGGCAACCGATGAACCCACTGGTCAGGGCGTGGGCTTCAGTGCTTCGGCCACGGCGTGCGGATTGCGGGCAATCACGGTGAGATAGGCGCGCGCGGCCTGGTCGGGTTCGGCCGCGCCCTGTTCCCAATCCCTGAGCGTGCCAAGCGGAATGTGAAAGCGGGCGGCGAACTGCTCTTGCGTCAGCCCGAGCGCCCGCCGGATCAGCTTGGCACGCGGCGTATGCTTCATGCCCGCGAGTTGGGCCGCCGAGAACGGCTTGGCGTCCGGGTCGGAGCGGGCCGCCGCTTCGATTTCCGCAAGGCCCATAGACCGCATGGGGCGCAAGTCAGGCTTCGCCTTGGCTGTTTTGCGTGAAGTAGTGGTCTTGCTCACACTCGAATTCGTCATCACGCATTACTACTGGTTAGCAGTAGTGCAGTCAACGGTCCAGCGCGCGCTAAAACCCCCGTGATCTGAAGCGCGTGCCTAGTTTTTAGGCAGGCGCAAGCTGATTGTATGCAAGCCGAGAGCCCACCGGGCCGGCCGGATCACTGTCCACAAGCGATTCCACATCTGCCTCAATAGCTTAACCCCGCACGATCTGCCGCACCCGACTCTGGCATGACCTTTGCGGACTCTCCCGCGAGACGAGCTTTTCGCATCGGAGGGTTCACATGAAGCGCCGCGACTTCCTCAAATCGATGACCGCGCTGGCCGGGGCCGGCATGGTGGGAGCTCCCGCCATCTGGTCGCCCGCCAAGGCGCAGTCGCGCCAGGAGACCTTGCTGATCGTCTCCGAGAGCGGCCCCAACAATATCGATATCCACGGCGTCGGCACCAATGTCCCCGGCTACGAGGTGTCGTGGAATTGCTACGATCGGCTGATTAGCCACGAGATGAAGACGGTCAACGGCACGCCCTATTACGACCGCGACAAGTTCAAGCCGGAGCTCGCCGAGGACATGAACGTCGGCGACATGTCGGTGACCTTCAAGCTCAAGAAGAACGCCACCTTCCACGACGGGACGCCGGTCAAGGCCAAGGACGTCAAATGGTCGCTCGACCGGGCGGTGACCGTAGGCGGCTTCCCGACCTTCCAGATGGGCGCCGGCTCGCTGACCAAGACCGAGCAGTTCGTGGTGGTCGACGACAATACCGTGCGCGTGGATTTCCTGCGTAAGGATCGCCTGACGGTGCCCGACCTCGCGGTGATCGTGCCGGCGATCTACAACTCCGAGCTGGTCAAGAAGCACGCCAGCGAAAAGGACCCCTGGGGCCTCGAATACACCAAGCAGAACACCGCCGGCAGCGGCGCCTACCGGGTGGTGAGCTGGAACGCCGGCACCGAGGTCATCCTCGAGCGCAACGATAAATGGACCGGCGGGCCGCTGCCGAAGGTGCGCCGCATCGTCTGGCGCATGGTGCCGTCCGCCGGCAACCGGCGCGCGCTGCTCGAGCGCGGCGACGCCGACATTTCCTACGACCTGCCGAACAAGGATTTCGTCGAGCTCAAGGACGCCGGCAAGCTCACCATCGTCTCGACGCCGTACTCGAACGGCATCCAATATATCGGCATGAACGTGACCAAGCCGCCGTTCGACAATCTCAAGGTGCGCCAGGCGGTCGCCTACGCCATCCCGTACCAGAAGATCATGGACGCGGTGCTGTTCGGCCTGTCGAAGCCGATGTTCGGCGCGCCGGCCGGCGCGCCAACCGAGGTCGCCTGGCCGCAGCCGCACAAATTCAACACCGATATCGCCAAGGCGAAGCAGCTCCTCGCCGAGGCCGGCTATGCCGGCGGCTTCGAGACCACGCTGTCGTTCGATCTCGGCTTTGCCGGCGTCAACGAGCCGCTCTGCGTGCTGACGCAGGAGAGCCTGGCCCAGATCGGCATCAAGTGCACGATCAACAAGATTCCGGGCGCGACCTGGCGCACCGAGCTCAACAAGAAGGTCTTGCCGCTCTACACCAACGTGTTCTCCGGCTGGCTCGATTATCCCGAGTACTTCTTCATCTGGTGCTATCACGGCAAGAATTCGATCTTCAACACCATGAGCTACCAGTCGAAGGAGCTCGACGGCTACATCGACGGCGCCGTCACCGCGGCGGCGGAAGGCAACAAGGCCGCCTACGAGAAGGACGTGAAGAGGTTCGTCGATCTCGCCTTCACCGACATTCCACGCATCCCGATCTACCAGCCCTACGTCAACGTCGCGATGCAGAAGAACGTCTCCGGCTACCAGTATTGGTTCCACCGCCGGCTCGACTATCGCGCGCTGGCGAAGGGGTGAGCACCCGTGATTCGTAGGGTGGGCAAAGGCGCGGGCCACACGGCTCAGCCTCGCCCGCGCTCGGTGCAGCGCCGTGCCCACGCGTCTGCCTTCCGGCCTCGCCCTCCTTGGACGCGTGGGCACGGCGCGCAAGAGCGCGCCTTTGCCCACCCTACGTGCGCGAGCATGACTGCCCAGCGACCTGAAGGACGTCGGCCATGCTCATGATGGTCCTCAAGCGGCTGCTGGTCGCGGTGCCGAGCCTGATCGGGGTGGTGATCGTCACCTTCCTGTTGACGCGGGCGCTGCCCGGCGACCCGGCGGCCTATTTCGCCGGCCCCGCCGCCACCAAGGAGGCGATCGAGCAGATCCGCGTGAAGCTCGGCCTCGACAAGCCGCTCTACCTGCAGTTCGCCCGCTACGTCGCCGATTTGTCGCGCGGCGATCTCGGCACCTCGCTGACCACCGGTCAATCGGTCGCGACCGAGATCAAGACCCGGCTGCCGGCCTCGGCCGAGCTCACGCTCCTCGGCCTGATCATGTCGATGGCGATCGCGATCCCGCTCGGGATCGTCGCCGCGACCCGGCCGGGCTCGCTGGTCGATCACGCCTGCCGGGTGCTGGCGACCGCCGGCGTGTCGCTGCCGGTGTTCTTCACCGGACTCATTCTCGTGTACGTATTCTACTATCTGCTCGGATGGGCGCCGGCGCCGCTCGGCCGCCTCGACGTGTTCTTCAGCGCGCCGCCGCACGTCACCGGCTTCTACCTGATCGACAGTGCGATCGCCGGCAACGGCGAGATATTCGTCGCCAGCCTCAAGCAACTGGTGCTGCCGGCGCTCACGCTCGGCATCTTCTCGCTGGCGCCGATCGCGCGCATGACGCGTGCCTCCATGCTGGCCGTGCTGTCCTCCGACTTCGTGCGCACCGCGCGGGCGAGCGGGCTCACCCCGTTCACGGTCGTCGTCACCTACGCGTTCCGCAACGCCATGCTGCCGGTCATCACCACGCTCGGCATGGTGTTCTCCTTCCTGCTCGGCGCCAACGTGCTGGTCGAGAAGGTGTTCGCCTGGCCGGGCATCGGTTCATTTGCAGTGGAGGCGTTGATAGCCTCCGACTTTGCGCCGCTGCAAGGCTTCGTGCTGACCATGGCGGTGATGTACGTCGCGCTCAATTTGATCATCGACATCCTCTACGGAGTGATCGATCCGCGCGTGAGGATCGAGGCATGAGCAATATCGCGCTGTCGAAAGACGCCGCCCCGGTAGCGGCGGCGGCGCGGGCGAGCGGCCTGGTCGCGGTATTGCGCCACGCGCGCTACGTGCTGAGCGACAATGCGGTCACCGGATTTGCCTTCGCGCTGTTCCTGCTGATCGTGCTCGCCGCCCTGCTCGGCCCCTATATCGTTCCGTACGATCCGCTCGCCAGCAACACCGCGGTCGCGCTCAAGCCGCCTTCGGCCGCCCATTGGTTCGGCACCGACCAACTCGGCCGCGACGTGTTCAGCCGCGTGATCGTCGCCACCCGCCTCGACTTCGTCATCGCCATCGCCTCGGTCGCGCTGGTCTTTCTCATGGGCGGGCTCGCCGGCGTCGCCGCCGGCTTCTTCGGCGGCTGGACCGACCGCATCGTCGGCCGCGTCGCCGACACCATCATGGCCTTCCCGCTGTTCGTGCTCGCCATGGGGATCGTGGCGGCGCTCGGCAACACGGTGCAGAACATCGTGCTGGCGACCGCGATCGTGAATTTCCCGCTCTATGCACGGGTCGCCCGCGCCGAGGCCAATGTCCGCCGCGAGGCCGGCTTCGTGCAGGCGGCGCGGCTCTCGGGCAACGGCGAGTTTCGTATTCTGCTCGGCCAGGTGCTGCCGAACATCATGCCGATCATGATGGTGCAGATGTCGCTGACCATGGGCTACGCCATCCTCAACGCCGCCGGCCTCTCGTTCATCGGGCTGGGCGTGCGGCCGCCGACCGCCGAATGGGGGATCATGGTGGCCGAGGGCGCCGCCTTCATGGTGTCGGGCGAATGGTGGATCGCGTTCTTCCCCGGCGCCGCGCTGATGATCGCCGTGTTCTGCTTCAACCTGCTCGGCGACGGACTGCGCGACATCGTCGATCCGCAACGGCGGACCTGAGGGAGCGGCATGACCGGCATCCCTCTCCTCGACGTTTCCGATCTCACCGTCGAATTCTCGACCCGCCGCGGCATCGTGCGCGCGGTGGAGCAGGTGAGCATCAGCATCGCCAAGGGCGAGACCGTCGGCATCGTCGGCGAATCCGGCTCCGGCAAGTCGGTCACCTCCTACGCGGTGATGCGAATTCTCGACCGCGCCGGACGTATTGCCGAAGGTGCCGTGCATTTCACCGGCGTCGACGTCCGCTCCGCCACCGAAGATCAGATGCGCGACCTGCGCGGGCGGGAAATGTCGATGATCTTCCAGAACCCGCGCGCGGCGCTCAACCCCATACGCAAAGTGGGGCGTCAGATCGAGGACGTGCTGGAGCAGCACTCGCAGGTCGATTCGGCGGCACTTAGCGACAAGGCGATCGAGATCCTCGACCAGGTCAGGATCGCCCGTCCGCGCGAGCGCTACCACGCCTATCCGTTCGAGCTTTCGGGCGGCATGTGCCAGCGCGTCGTCATCGCGCTGGCATTGGCCTGCCGTCCGCAGCTCCTGATCGCCGACGAGCCGACCACCGGCCTCGACGTCACCACGCAGAAGACCGTGATGGAGCTCATCGTCGAGCTCACCCGCGCGCGCGGCATGTCGACGATCCTCATCACCCACGATCTCGGCCTCGCCGCGACCTATTGCGACCGCGTAGTGGTGATGGAAAAGGGCCACGTGGTCGAGACCGCGGGCGCACGGGCGATCTTCACCGCGCCGGCGCATCCCTATACCCGCAAGCTCATGCGGGCGACGCCGCGTCCCGGCGTGTCGTTGCGCGATCTGCTGCCGGAAGGCGATGGCGCCGCCGTGTCGCCCACGGCCACGGCCGCGAACGGCAAGGGAACGCACAAGGCGCCGCTGCTGCTGGTCGAGAAGCTCACCAAGGAATATCCCCGCAAGGGGATGCGCACCAGCATCGGCAAGCTGCTCAGGCGCGGGCCGACGCCGGAGCCGGAAATCTTCCGCGCGGTCGACGGCATCAGCTTCGCCGTGCATCGGGGCGAGAGCGTCGGGCTGGTCGGCGAGTCGGGCTGCGGCAAGTCGACCACCTCGACCATGGTCATGCGGCTGATCGACAAGACCGATGGCACCATCCTGTTCGACGGCGAGAATATCGGCGAGATCCCCGCCAAGCAGTTCGCCAAGCTGCCGCTGCGCAAACGCATCCAGATGGTGTTCCAGGACCCGACCGACAGCCTCAATCCGCGCTTCACCGCCGCGCGGGCGATCGCCGATCCGATCCTGCGCCTCGGCGCCCTCAAGGGCAGCGGCGCCGTGCGCGCGCGCTGCGAGGAGCTCGCGCGCCAGGTCGGCCTGCCGCTCGACCTGCTCGACCGATTTCCGCACCAGCTCTCCGGCGGACAGAAAGCGCGCGTCGGCATTGCGCGCGCGATCGCGCTCAATCCCGAGTTGGTCATTCTCGACGAGCCGACCGCGGCGCTCGATGTCTCGGTTCAGGCCGTGGTCCTCAACCTGTTGCAGGAGCTCAAAGACTCGCTCGGGATGAGCTATCTTTTCGTGTCCCACGATCTCAACGTGGTGCGGCTTCTGTGCGAGCGGGTGATCGTGATGCGCGCCGGTAAGATCGTCGAGCAGGGCCCGACCGAGCGGGTTCTCTTCGCGCCCGAAGCGGACTATACCCGCGAGCTGCTGGCGGCAATTCCACATCCGACCTTCGAGCAGCACGCGTGAGCAAGCTTCGGAAGAAGACCGCGACCGGCAAGCGGGCCGGATCGCGCGCGAAGTCGAAGCGGGCGCCCGCCAAGCAGACAGCGCGCGCGACCAAGGCGCCGGTCGAGCGCAACAAGCCGCCGCCGCGCGATCCGCTCGACCAGTTGATCGACGCGGCCGCGGTCGTGCTCGACCTGCCGGTCGAGCCGGCGTGGAAGCCCGCGGTCAAGGCCAATCTCGAGGTCACGCTTCGGCTCGCGACGCTGTTCGGCAGCTTCCCGCTGCCGGACGACGCCGAGCCGGCGCCGGTGTTCGTGGCTTAGGCACTACCGATGGACACCGCCTGGGCGCATGCGAGCGAGATCGCCGAAGCCGTCGCCGACGGCAGCATCAGCGCCGTCGAAGTGACCGAGGCGGCGCTCGCGCGCATCGCCCGGCGCGACACCGAGCTCAACGCGTTCACCGCTGTGCTCGAAGCCCGCGCGCTTGAAAAGGCCGAGGACATCGACAACGCACACACCGAGGGCCGTTCGCTCGGACCGTTCGCCGGCGTTGCGTTCGCGGTCAAGAACCTGTTCGACATTGCGGGCCTGCCGACGCTCGCCGGCTCGAAGATCAATCGTGACTCGGCGCCCGCGAGCCGCGACGCCACCTTGATCGAGCTTGCGCTCGGCTCCGACACCAACGGCTCGATCCGGGTGCCGGCCTCGCTCTGCGGCCTGTTCGGGCTCAAGCCGACCTACGGCCGGCTGTCGCGCGCACGCACCTTTCCGTTCGTGGCGAGCCTCGACCATGTCGGGCCGCTGGCGCGCTCGGCGAAAGATTTGAGCCTCGCTTATGACGCCATGCAGGGCCACGACCCCGACGACCCGGTCTGCGCCGACCGCCCGGCCGCGCCGGTCACCCCGCTGCTCCATCGCGGCACCGATGGTCTGCGGATCGCGGTTGCCGGCGGCTATTTCCGCAAGGGCGCCTTTCCGGAGGCGCGCACCGCGCTCGAGCGGGTCGCGGCCGCGCTCGGGGCAAAACGCGAGATCGAGATCCCCGAAGCGGAACGCGCCCGCGCCGCCGCCTATGTGATCACCGCGACCGAAGGCGCCGCGCTCCACCTGGAGCGCCTGCGCACACGCGCGCGCGACTTCGATCCGGCCGTGCGCGACCGGCTGATCGCCGGCGCCATGGTGCCGGCCGCGCTGGTGGTCGAGGCGCAGAAGTTCCGGCGTTGGTATCGCGAGCAGATGCTCGAGCTTT
>WNFV01000561.1_pt1 | contig 81581 bp, 71 predicted proteins | sample 5400101 | NCBI WGS metagenome assembly WNFV01 (sample SAMN13153361, study PRJNA577476) | soil metagenome | isolation source: 115 cm soil or saprolite under grassland replicate 1 | place: USA:California | collected 2016-06-15
TTCCAGTCCCAGGCCGACCTCGACTTCGTCGATCCCAAGCGCCTGGCGACGGTGGTCGACCGCCTGCAGGCGACCCTCTGTGAGGTGCTCTACCGCGGCAAGAAGCGTGGCGATCACCTGCTCAGCGGACGCACCCCGACAGGCTGGGCCATCCAGACCTGCGCCTCGTCGCCGGGCATCGCCGCGGAGCGATTGCGCGTCGGCGAGCAGTTGGAGTCGCTGCCGCGCATCGCCGAGGCGGTGACCTCAGGAGGGCTCGGCTACCAGTCGGCGGCGGTGATCTGCAACTTCCGCGGCAGGCTGCGAGAAGACCTGCGCCCCCTCGTCGACGAAGAGTGGTGGCTCGGGCAGGCGAAGGAGATCAGCGTCAGGTCGTTGAGCTGGCTCGAGCAGCACGTCCGCTACATGATCGACCCCGACAGCTTCGACCACCAGGTCGAAGAGGACTACGAGAAACGATTCCTCAACGTCAGCGAATCAGGCGGCATGTTCCACATCTCGGGTGTGCTCGACCGCGAAGCCGGCACCGCTTTGGAAGCCGCCATCCGTGCTTTGTCGAAGCGATTCGGCGAGAGCGACTCGCGGACGCCCAAGCAGCGCCGGGCCGATGCCCTGTCGGAGATCGTGCTCCACGCCATGGACAAGGGCAAGCTGCCCAGGCGCAACGGGGTGCGGCCTCATGTCAGCGTCCAGACCACGATCGCCGGCCTCAAGGCCGAGCTGGGGGCGGCCGCGTCGCAGCTCGAGAACGGGATACCGGTCTCCAGCAAGACCGTGCAGCGCCTGGCCTGTGACGGCACTCTGCACCGGGTGCTCAAGGCCGACTCGATGGTGATCGACGTCGGACGCGCCAAGCGGACGGTGCAGCCTGCCCAGTGGCGAGGCTTGAAGGCGCGCCACGAGCACTGTGCGGGGCCCGGTTGCGACCGGCCGCTGAGCATGACGCAGGTCCATCACGTCGAGTTCTGGGCCCATGGCGGAGCGACCAACATGTCCAGGCTCCTGCCTCTCTGCTACTACCACCACCGCCTCGTCCACGAGGGCGGCTGGCAGGTCGTGATCGCCGGCGAGCGGGTGGAGTTCATCCCGCCGGATCGGCCGGCGAGAGTGGACGCGGATCGGCTCGATCCTGAAGATCTCCCTTCGTTCGCCTGGCTGTGACCACGGGTAGCGCTCGACCTTGAGGTAGCGGCGGCTCAGCGCGTCCATGTGCTGCGGCCAGCCCTCTTCCGACCACGAGACCACCCGTCCGGTGATGGCGATGAAACGCAGAGGGTTGCGAGGGTCGGCGATCGACACTGCAACTGCCGGCCGCGCGCGCATGTTGGCGGCCTTCACGCGGTCGATGCGCACGTCGACGAGGAGAGTGTCGCCGTGGTGGTCGATCCACACCGGCGTCACGTGCGGCGAGCCGTCCGCGCGCAGCGTGGCGAGGTGAGCGAGGGCATCGCCCTCCAGAAGGTCCAAGAACTCAGCGGGAATGCGGGCCGGCATCCATGGAAGGTTAATCCGCGGCGTCTTCATACTTCTGCCATGGCAGCCGCCCCGACGCGCCCCCCGGTGGCGCCGGACAGGTTGAGGCTGGGGCTCATCCTTCCTACCTGGACGACGGGCGAGCTCACCTGGGATGAGGTGCTCGAGGTGGCGCGGACCGCGGCCGAGGTCGGCTTCGACGCGCTGTACGTCAGCGACCACCTGTTGATCCCCAGCGACAACGCGGAGCTGAAACGGCGGGCAGGCGTCGATTTCCCCGACAACCCCGACGTCGACCTCGAGGGCTACCTCGAATGCTTCACCACACTCGCGGCGCTCGCCGTCGCGATCCCGCGATTGCAGCTCGGGTCGTTTGTGGCCGGCGCCGCATACCGCAATCCAGGCCTGCTGGCCAAGATGGCCGCCAGCATCGACGACATAAGCGGTGGACGGCTCATCCTGGGATTGGGCGCCGGGGATTCGGAAGGCGAGCACCTGACGTTCGGCTTCCCGCACGAGCAGCGCGTCGGACGGTTCGAGGAGGTGCTGGAGATCACAAGACGGCTCTTCAATGACGAGTCGGTCGACTTCGACAGCGCCCACCACCGGCTGCGGGGCATGCGGCTGCTCCCCGGCGTGCGCCGTGCCGGCGGACCGCCGATCCTGATCGGCACGCTGAACCCGCGGCCCAGGATGCGCCGGCTCGTCGCGGAATACGCCGACATCTGGAACGGATGGCTCGGTTACACCGACGCCAGCCCCGAGTCGGCGGCGGTGCAGCTCGGGATCATCGATGACGCGTGCCGGGAGCGCGGGCGCGACCCCAACACACTGGTGGCGACGACGGCGGTTCGAGGCGCGATGCCGGGCTCCGGCTACACGCCGCGTCCGGACGAGCGGCCGCTGGCAGGTCCCCCGCGCGAGATGGCGGAGACCCTGCGCGGCCACGCCCAGCTCGGCATCGCCGAGGTTCAGGTCGCGCTGACGATGGGGGGTCCGGAAGGCGTCCGCGCGTTCGCGCACGTGATCGAGGAGCTGCGTTCGACCGGCTGAGTCGCGTGAAGCTTCCTGATCCGCGCGCTCAGCGCAACAGGTGCTTCTGGATCTTCCCCGTCGGCGTCTTGGGCAGCTCGGGCACGACTTCGACGATGTCCGGGAGCATGAAGCGCGGCACCCGGTCGCGCAGGAAGCTGCGCAGGTCCTCAGGGGTGAGCGACGTTCCGGGTTTGGGGACCACGACCACCTTCAGGTCGTCCTCCGTCGACGCGGATCTCACCGCCACCGCCGCCGACTCGAGCACCGCCGGGTGCATGTTCACCTCACGCTCGACCTCGAACGACGAGATGTTCTCGCCCCGGCGCCGTATGTAGTCCTTGATCCGGTCCACGAAGTGGTAGTTCCCCTCAGCGTCGACGCTGAAGGCGTCGCCCGTGTGCAGCCAGAGATTGCGAAACAGCCCGATGGTCGCCTCGGAGTTGTCGTGGTACTCGGTCGCGAGGAGCCATGGCTCGACGGTTCGCACGACGAGCTCACCGACCTGGCCCATCGGCACCTCGCGGTCGTGCTCGTCGACGATGCGCATCTCGAAGCCGGGCACCGGACGCCCGGCGACGCCGGCGTCCCGGACGTCGTAGCCGCTGATTATCGGAACGTTGGCCTCGGTCGACCCGTAGCACGTGCACACCCGCACCCCAAAACGATGGCGGAAATCGTCGACGTCATCCACGAGCGGCACCATCAACATGCGTTCCATGGGGTTGTCCCGGTCGTCCGGCCGAGGGTCCTGGCGGCCCAGGAAGTTCGCCATCGCGCCGAGGAGGAAGCCCACGTTCGCGTGCGACTCCCTCGCCACCGTCCAGAAGTCGGTGACGCTGAATCGGCGGCGCACGATGGCCGTCGCGCCGACCTGCAGGCACGCGTAAACGAGGGCCCACTGGCCGGCGATGTGGAAGAGCGGGAGTGGGGCAAAGTACACATCGCCCTCCGACAGCTGGACGGTGTGACCTGCGAGCCTGGCGTAGGTGTGGGCATGGGCCTGGGCGACGCGGACCCCCTTCGACGGGCCCGTGGTGCCTGACGTGTACATGATCGCGACGATGTCCTGTTCGGCCATGTTGGCGATCGCGTCCTCGGCGAGCTCCCCGGCCTGATCGAACACGGAAGCCCAGGACTGGCACTCGAGGCCGCTCGGGCACGCGGCGTCACCCGACACGACGAGCCGGCGGAGGCCGCCGCGGTCAGCCCCCAGCCTGCCCAGACGCTCGACATATGTCGCTTCGACCAGCATCAGCCAGGCACCGGAATCCTTGACGTGGTGGCGGAGGATCTCGCCGAGGTACTGGGTGTTGACCGGGACCTGGATCGCGCCGATCAGCGCCAGGCCAAGCCACGCGTCGACGAACTCGATGGTGTTGTCCAGCATCACGAGCACGGCGTCGCCCCGCCGGACGCCCAGGCCGGATAACGCGGTGGCGGCTCGCCGGGCGCGCGACCACAGGTCGGAATACGTGTAGGCGCCTATCCCGAAATCGATCGCGACGCGGTCGCCCCACCTGCGCGCCGCGACGTCCAGCACGCTGCCCACGGTGCGCGCGGGGCGGACCACGGTCGCCATTTTCGAATCGTATAGCCTTGCACCGTTCGATTCGGAGGCTCCCCGGAGGTGCGCATCAACCAGTCGCTTGAAGACGCGTCCAGAGCGCAAGTCATCCGGCGCGACCTGGAGGAATATCTCCGCCGGACGAATCCCGTGTGGCGCGTCGACGGAGTCGGCCCGATGCCACACGGCCACTCGGGGTTCTCCTACGTCGTGGTGGCCTCGGAGGACGCCAGGCCCCGCCGGCTCGTGCTGCGCCTTCCCCCGCCACGCGCCCGGCCGCTCGGTCCCGCCGACGTGGTCCGCCAGGGCGGGATCATGGCCGCTCTCGCGGAACAGGGCTTTCCGGTCCCCGCGGTGGTTGCCATGTCCGGCGAGCCCGTGATCGACGGCCGGCCGTTCGTCCTGCTCGAGATGGTGCGCGGCGAGCGGGTCGAAGAGGCGTGGAAGCGAACCGACGAGCGCCGGCTCGCGTTTTCCGCGGTCTCCACGCTGCGGCGCCTGCACGCGATTCCCGTCGCCGCGTGCGGACTGGTGGAGGAGCCGGTCGGCCTGGCCGCCGACCTCGCGCGCTGGCAGACGCTTCTCGAGCGATCTCGCACCGACCTCGACCTCCCATTCGAGAGGCTGCGCGGCGCGCTGGCTTCCGCTTACCCGGATCCGCGGGTGCCGTGCCTCGTCCACGCCGACTATCACTTCGGCAACCTGCTGTTCGACGAGGACGGGACGGTGGTCGCCGTGCTCGACTGGGAGATCGCGGAGATCGGCCAGCCGCTGATCGACCTCAGCTGCCTGGCGGTCGGCGGCATGAGCCGGGGCGGCGAGGTCGTCGGGCCCGTGCCAGGACCGGCGGTGGAGGCGCGCGAGCTGGCGGCGCTGTACGAAGTTGAGGCTGCCGAGCTCGCGTGGTACTGCGCCTTCAGCTGCTACAAGTACTCGGCGGTCTACGCCTACAACCTGATGCTGCACCGCCGCGGCAAGCGCCTCGATGCGTTCAACGACGGTGTCGAGCCGCTGATGGCGCGACTCCTGGATCATGGGCTCACAATCTTGAGAGGGCACGACCGCACAGGCTCCGCCGGCGGCGGAGAGGGAGGAGGCTAGCGATGCCGATCAGGTTCGAGGTCGAGGGCCACGTCGCGACCATCACCCTCGACCGGCCCGAGAAGTTGAACGCGATGGACATGGAGATGTACGAAGCCATCTCGGAACGCATGCGCGAGATCGACTCCCGTGACGACATCTGGATCGGCGTCGTGACCGGCGCGGGGGACAAGGCCTTCACGGCGGGCGCCGACCTCGTCGGTATGCACGGGACCGCCGAGCAGGCGCGGGTCGAGTGGTCGGCGGCCCGGGCGACCCGGTTCGACCTGGGCCTGGAGGTGCAGAAGCCGATGCTCGCGGCCATCAACGGGTACTGCCTTGCGGGAGGGCTCGAGCTGGCCCTGGTCTGCGACATCCGCATCGCCGCGGACAGCGCGCACTTCGGCTGCCCCGAGGTCAAATGGAACCTGCTGCACGGCTACGGTGCGCAGCGACTGCCCGACATCGTGGGTCTGACCAACGCGATGTACCTCCTGCTCACCGGCCAGTTCATCGACGCTGGTGAAGCCCTGCGCATCGGCCTCGTGAACGAGGTCGTTCCGGCGCAGGACCTGATCCGAAGGACGCATGAGATCGCCGAGACGATCTGCGCCAACGGGCCGATGGCGGTGCGGATGACCAAGGAGCTCGCCCTTCGCAGCCGCGACCTCAGCGTGCCCGACGGGATCCGTCTCTACCAGGCGCTGAGCCGCCTGGTCGAGCTGTCGGACGACCTCGAGGAGGGCACGAGAGCGTTCGCCGAGAAACGAGCGCCCAGCTTCCACAACCGCTGATGGCCGGCACGGATAGCGTGGTCGACTTCCGCGTCCGGCTGCCGACCGAGCTCAGGCCGCCGGTCGAGGTGCCGCCCGAATACGTGGACCAGTACAACGCGGTGCTGGGGCTCGAGGCCCGCCGCGACCTGAGCCTCGAGGCGCTGATCGCCGAGATGGACGGCGCGGGCGTCACGCATGCCGCGGTCCACGCCGAGTACGAGTACGGCGACGTCGCCGACCAGCTCAACGAGGCGGTCGGCGCGCTGGTAGCACGGTTGCCCGAGCGATTCTCTGGCTACGGCACCGTGTCGCTCTCGCCGCTTCGCGTGATGCGTGCGGTGCGCCAGGTCGCCCGTGCGTCGGAGCTGGGTCTGCGCGGGATCAACATCCAGCCTTCGTTCTTCGGGATGCCCATCGACCATGCCCAGCTCTACCCCGTCTACGCCAAGGCATGCGAGCTCGGGCTTGGCGTCGGGGTGCACACCGGGATCAACTACACGAGCCACCTGCCGATCAAGCACGACCATCCCCTGCAGCTCGACCAGGTCGCGTGCGACTTCCCGGACCTGATGCTGGTGGCGTGCCACGCGGGGTGGCCGTGGACGGCCGAGATGGTCGCCGTCGCCCGCAAGCATCCCAACGTCCACCTCGAGTTCGGCGGTCTCGCGCCCAAATACGTCGGCGCGAGCGGGACGGGCTGGGAGGTCGTCTTCCGGTTCATGAACAGCCTCCTGGCGAACCAGGTCCTTTTCGGCACCGACTGGCCGGTGTTTCCGATGGCCAGGGCGCTTGCGGAATGGCGCGAGCTTGGCTTGAAGCCGGCGGTGCTGGAAGCGCTCCTCGCCGGCAACGCGAACCGACTCCTCGGCCGCCGCGCCCCCACGGCCTGAACCTACACTCTGCTCCGGGATGACGGGAGGAAGCTCTGGCCGCGGCCGGCCGGTATATGGACCGGCTGACTCCAAGGTCTCTCCGCGCTTCTCCGGGGTCCGCACCTACGCGCGCCTCCCCCACGTCACCGGCAAGCTCGAAGGCGTCGACGTTGCCATCGTCGGCATCCCGTTCGACACGGGAGGCACCTATCGGGTCGGGGCACGCTTCGGACCGGAGCACATCCGCAGCGCCTCGGCCCTGATGCGGCCCTATCACAGCGGCAGCGGGGTGGCGATCTTCGACGTCCTGTCGGTGGTCGACTATGGCGACCTGCCGGTCGTCCCCGGCTACGCAGAGGAGTCGCATCGCAGGATCACCACCGGCCTCCTCGACGTTCTGCGGGCCGGAGCCGTGCCGATCGACCTCGGCGGCGACCACTCGATCGCGCTCCCGGAGCTGCGAGCGGTGGCCCAGGTGCACGGCAAGGTCGCATTGGTGCAGCTCGACTCCCACAGCGACACCTCGGACTCCTACTTCGATCAGCCGCACACGCACGGCACTCCGATCTACCACGCGCTGAAGGAAGGCCTCATCGAGCCTTCGCGTTCGATCCAGGTGGGCCTGCGCGGTCCGATCTACTCGGCTCGTGACTACGCGATCCCTCGCGAGCTCGGCATGGAGGTCATCACGGGCGTCGAGGCTCACGAGCTCGGCATGGCGGCGGTGGCTCAGCGGATCATCGAGCGGGTTGGGGACGCCAGGGTCTTCCTCTCGTTCGACATCGACTTCATCGACCCCGCGTTTGCGCCCGCGACCGGCACTCCCGAGATCGGCGGTTTCACCACCTGGGAGGCGCAGACCCTGCTCCGGCGGTTGGCCGGCCTGAGCTACGTCGGCTTCGACGTGGTCGAGGTGATCCCAGCCTATGACGTGGCCGAGAACACGTCGTTCGTGGCGGCCAACCTCGTCTACGAGTTTCTCGCCCTGCTCGCGCTCGCGCGGTGAGCGGCCGCCTCAACGGCAAGGTCGCCGTGGTCACCGGTGGCACCAGCGGCATCGGTGAGACAACCGTACGGCTCTTCGCCGGCGAAGGCGCGCGGGTCGTCATCGTGGCCCGGCGCAGGGAGCCGGGCGAGCGCTTGGTGGCGGACCTCGGTCCCGAGGCCGCGCGATTCGTGTGTGGCGACGTCGCCGACGAGGCGACGGCCAGAGACGCGGTGGGCGTGGCGGAGGAGTGGGGCGGTCTCGACATCCTGGTCAACAACGCCGCCATGGACTGGACGAGCCGGATCGTGGAGACCTCCGAAGCGGACGTGAGGCGTGTGCTGGACACGAACTTCTTCGGCGCCTTCTTGATGCTGCGCGAGGCGGCGCGCAAGATGCTCGAGCGCCGGCGCGGATCGATCGTCAACGTGACCTCGCGCAACGCGTCCGTCGGACTGCCGACGATGGCGGTCTACGCCGCCGCCAAAGGTGCGCTGCTGGCCCTGACCCGCGCTGCCGCGATCGAGTGGGCGTCGGAGGGCGTGCGCGTGAACGCGGTAGCGCCCGGGCTCACGCGGACGCCGCTGGTGAGGACGTGGCTCGACGACCAGGAGGATCCGGCCGAGTTCGAGCAACAGGTGGTGTCGACCATCCCGCAGCGGCGGATGGGGGAACCGGCCGACGTCGCCAACGCAATATTGTTCTTGGCAAGTGATGAGTCGCTGCATGTCACGGGCGTTTCGCTGGCGGTGGACGGCGGCTACACGGCGGCATGAGCCATGACCGTCGATAAGGCCCTCACGCGGCTGCCGGCCGACGAGGCGAGCCGGCTCTCCGAGCTGGACCGCACGCACTGGCTGCATCCGCAGGGCGACCTCTCGGCGCCGCCGGGAACGATCCCGCAGCTGATCATCGCCGCCGGCAAGGGAGCGACGCTCGTCGACGTCGAGGGTCGCGAGTACATCGACGGTCTGGCTTCGCTCTGGAACGTGAACGTCGGCCACGGCAGGACCGAGCTCGCGGACGCCGCCGCGGAGCAGATGAGCAAGCTTGCCTTCAGCTCCGCCTACGGCGGGTTCGGCACGGCTCCCGCGATCGAGCTGGCGGCGAAGCTGGCGGAGCTTGCGCCGGGCGACCTCGACGTGACGTACTTCGCGTCCGGCGGCGCGGAGGCCAACGATACCGCGTACAAGATCACCAGGCTCTACTGGAAGCTGCGTGGCGAGCCCGAGCGCGTCAACATCATCTCCCGGCTTCGCGACTACCACGGGCTGACCTACACGGCGACCAGCTCGACCGGCCTCGCCAATTTCTGGAAAGGTTTCGAACCGCTGGCGCCAGGTTTTCTTCACGCCCCGGCGCCCGATCCGTACCGGTACACAGGCGACGGTCCCGCCGGCGCTGCCTACGTGGAGGCGCTGGAGAAGGTGGTCCTGGACGCGGGGCCGGAGACGGTCGCGGCGGTGGTCGCGGAACCGGTCCAGGGGGCCGGCGGCGTGATCGTTCCGCCTCCTGACTACTTTCCTCTGCTACGCCGGCTGTGCGACGAGCACGGGCTTCTGCTGATCGCCGACGAGGTGATCACCGGTTTCGGGCGGACGGGGCGGTGGTTCGCCATGGAGCACTGGAACGTTCAACCCGATCTCATGATCTTCGCCAAGGGCGTCACCAGCGGATATCTCCCCCTGTCCGGCGTCATGCTGTCCCGCCGCGTGCACGACGTCCTGAGGTCGGTCAAGGGCATGTTCGCGCATGGTTTCACCTACAGCGGCCATCCGACTGCGTGCGCCGTTGGGCTGCGCAACCTGCAGATCATCGAAGAGGAGTCCCTGGTCCAGCGCGCGGCCGAACGTGGCGCCTACCTGCAGCGCCGGCTGCAGGAGCTCCGACGGCACGACATCGTGGGCGACGTGCGAGGCCTCGGCCTGGTGGCGGGAGTCGAGCTGGTGGAGGACAGGGCGACGAAGAGGTCTTTCGACGTCGCGCTTGGTGCGGCCAGACGCGTGTGGATCGAGGCGCTCGAGCACGGCGTGATCGTGCGGCCGCTCTCGGGCGACGTGCTCGCGATCTCACCGCCGTTTGTGATCACGGAGCAGGAGATCGATCGCATCGTCGACGCGCTTGACGGCGCGATCGCGCATGTCGGGAGCGAGCTGCGCCGGCAGGCTTGATCCGCGACCAGATAGCCGAGAACCTGCGCGCATTCGAGCGCGTCGAGTCGGCGAGCACGCTGACGCCGGCCGCGGTGGCGATCGTCCTCTTGCTCGAGGCCGGAATCCCCAGCGTGCCGATCTTCCAGCGTCCGCTGGACATGTCCCGGCACGCCGGCCAGATGGCCCTGCCTGGAGGCAAGGTGCATCCGGGCGAGGGTGTCGTGGAATGCGCGATGCGAGAGGTGCACGAAGAGCTCGGTCTGATGACCGGCAGCTCTGATGTCCTCGGCCTGCTCGACGACTTCGACACCCGGTCAGGCTTCACCATCACGCCGGTCGTGATCTGGAGCGGCGCCGACGTGCGGGAGGTTCAGCCTTCGCGTTCGGAGGTGCTCCGCCTCTTCGTGATCGGGGTGCCTGAGCTGCGCGAGACCGCCGCGAGCGCCGGCACGTCGCACGAGTTCTCGATGAGGTTCCAGCACGTCGAGGTCTTCGCCCCGACAGCCGCGATCCTCTACCAGTTCAGCGAGGTCGCCCTCGACGGCCGATCGTGTCGCGTCGCCGATTTCTATCAGCCGCCGTTCACCCACCGGTGATTCGCGAGGCGAACCTATGATGCGGCGGTGAAAGCCTGGGTCGTCCGTGAGCTCGGCTCGCCGGAGACCATGCGCCTCGAGGACGTGGAGCCGGGTCCGCCGCCAGGCGACAAGGTTCGCATCGCGGTCCAGGCGGCCGGCATCAACTTCTTCGACTCGCTGCTGGTTGCCGGCACCTACCAGGTGAGGCCCGAGCTCCCTTTCATCCCGGGCGCCGAGGTCGCGGGCACCGTCCTTGTCGCGCCCGAGGGAAGCGGCCTGTCGGAGGGCGATCGCGTGATGGCGCGGCTCAGGCCCCAGGGAATCGAGAGTGGTGGCTACGCCGAGATCGCCGACGCCGATCCGAAGGCGACCGTCAGGATCCCGGACTCGATGCCGTTCGACCACGCGGCCGCCTTCTTCATCACCTACCAGACAGGTTGGTTTGGCCTCCATCGGCGCGCCGAGCTGAAGCCAGGTGAGTTCCTGCTGGTCCACGCCGGGTCAGGTGGGGTCGGCAGCGCGGCCATCCAGCTCGGAAAGGCCGCCGGTGCGACTGTCATCACGACGGCCGGCTCTCCTGAGAAGGTGAGCCTGTGCACGGAGCTCGGCGCCGATCTTGCGCTCAACTACAAGACCGACGACTTCGTCCAGGAGGTGAAGGACTTCACCAAAGGCCACGGAGCCGATGTGATCTACGACCCGGTAGGGGGTGACGTGTTCGACCGGTCGACGAAATGCATCGCTTTCGAAGGGCGCCTGATCGTGGTGGGATTCACATCGGGTCAGCTCCCGCAGGCGCGCGCCAATCACGTGTTGATCAAGAACTACTCCGTGGTGGGGCTTCATTGGGGGCTCTACGAGGAGCGCCGCCCCGACCTGGTCGCTCAGTGCACACGGGAGCTGCTGCGTCTGTACCAAGAAGGCCAGATCAGGCCCTACGTCTCTCGTCGCCTACCGCTGGAACAGGGGGGTGCGGCCCTGCTCGATGTGGCCGGCGGCCGATCCTCGGGGAAGACCGTCCTGCTTCCCGGCACCCAGGCGTCCTGACCATCCAGTCGCTCGTTACGCGAGTAACCTGCAGAGCCGGAGCATTCTGTGACCCTGCTTTTCAACGACCCCGCTTCTTTTGTCGACGAGATGGTCGAAGGTTTCGTGGCCGCAAATCAGCGATGGGTTCGCTCGGTCCCCGGTGGCGTCGTCCGCCGTCTCCTGCCGGATCAACCGACGGTGGCCGTGGTCATTGGCGGAGGCTCCGGCCACTACCCCGCTTTCGCCGGGCTTGTCGGGCAAGGGTTGGCTCATGGAGCCGTCATCGGAAACGTCTTTGCGTCGCCGTCAGCCGATCATGTGCATAGCGTTGCGGTGGCCGCTGAGAGCGGCGCAGGGCTGCTGCTCGGTTACGGCAACTACGCCGGGGACGTCCTCAACTTCGACCAGGCTCAGGCGCGTCTCAACGCAGAAGGCATCGCTTGCCAAGCTGTTGCCGTCACCGACGACATAAGCAGCGCCCCCGCCCATGAGGTCCACCGGCGCAGAGGGATAGCCGGCGACCTGCTGGTGTTCAAGATCGCGGGCGCGGCAGCCGACCAGGGCCGATCCCTGGACGATGTCACCCGCGTCGCCGCCCGCGCCAACGATCGCTGCAGGTCTCTCGGCGTCGCGTTCGCCGGCTGCACGCTGCCGGGGGCGGACCACAGGCTGTTCGAGGTGCCGCCAGGGCGGATGGCGGTCGGCATGGGCGCCCATGGCGAGCCCGGCATCCAGGAACAGGACATGCCGTCCGCCGACCAGCTGGCGCAGCTCTTCACTGAGTCGCTGCTCCGTGAGCGTCCTCCCGGTGTCGAAGAACTCTCTGGCGCTCGAGTCGTCGTGATCCTCAACGGTATGGGCTCGGTGAAATACGAGGAGCTGTTTGTCGTCTACAGGCGAGTCGCCGGAGAGCTCGACCAGGCCGGCCTCACGGTGGTGGATTCGAGGGTCGGCGAGTTTGTCACCAGCTTCGACATGGCAGGCGCCTCGATGACGGTCCTCTGGCTCGATGAGGAGCTCGAAACCCTCTGGGCCGCTCCTGCCGATTCACCCGCTTTCTACAAGCCCAACATCCAGGGTGACCAGCGCGCTTGGCACGCGGGCTCCGACAAAGAATCCGCGCCCGGCCGGCGGGTGCCTGCGTCGACAGACGCGTCCCGAGCGGCCACGTCGCTCGTCGCGAAAGCCCTCCGCTCAGTGCGAGTTGCGATCGACGAGCGCGCGCAAGAGCTGGGCCGAATGGACTCCGTCGCCGGCGATGGTGACCACGGAATAGGAATGCAGCGCGGGGTACACGCGGCCGCGGAGGCGGCAGACGAGGCGCGAAAGAAGGGCGCGGGCGTTCGAACGACGCTGACGCGCGCCGCCGAGGCGTGGGCCGATCGCGCGGGTGGCGCATCAGGCGCGCTCTGGGGCGCGGCGCTCCACGCTCTGGCGGCCGCGCTCAGCGATGACTCCGGCCCGTCGAAACGGGACCTGGCCGATGGAATAGCCGCGGCCTCGAAGGCGGTCCAGTCGACGGGCAAGGCGAAGGTCGGCGACAAGACGATGGTCGACGCGCTCCAGCCGTTTGCCTCCGCGTTCAGCGCTGCGATCGACCGCGGGGCATCGACCGCCGATGCGTGGAACGAGGCCCTGGAGGCCGCCGCAAAGGGGGCCGAGAGCACGGCATCGATGGTGGCGAGAGTGGGCCGCGCCCGGCCCCATGCGGAGAAGAGCCTGGGCACGCAAGACCCTGGCGCAGCCTCGTTCGTCATCGTGGTGAGGGCCGTGCTTCCCGCTCTCGACGAGGCGCAAACCTGAAACGCGAAATCAAGGGCGTGCTCTTCGACCTCGATGGAGTCTTGATCGACACCGAGCCGGTCTGGGAGCGGGTTCGCCGCACCTTCGCCGAGGAGCGTGGGGGCGAATGGACCACGGAGCTGCAGACCAGGATGATGGGCGTCCGCACGGCCGACTGGTCGCTCGCGTTGAGCAATGCCACCGGCGGCACGACCAGCCCTGACGCCGCGGCCGCGGAGGTGATCGCAAGCCTCGCCGCCGCCTATCGCCAGAATCTGGCGGTGATCGATGGCGCACGGGAAACGGTGCGCGCGCTGTCGCTACGTTTTCGTCTTGGCCTCGTGTCCGGCTCGCCGGCTGAGCTGATCGAGCTGACGCTGGAGCTAATGGGCCTGACCGATTGCTTCGAGGTCGCGATGTCCGCCGACGAGGTGGCGCATGGCAAACCGACGCCCGATCCCTACCTCGAGCTCGCGCATCGCCTGGGCCTCGATCCTGCTTTCTGTGTTGCCGTCGAAGACTCGGCCAACGGCATGAGGTCCGCCGCGGCGGCGGGGGCGCGCGTCGTGGCCATACCGCGCGGCGATCATCAAGTCGACCCGGCCGCGCTCGGCCTTGCCACTGCAGTCCTCAACGGCATCTCCGAGCTGACCCCGGAGCTTGTGACCAGCCTCGCCGGATGAGGACGAAGGCGAGGTGAACAGACCGCGGCAGCTCGCAGTGAGGTGAATGAAATGAGCGAAAGAGCTGGAAGGCAAGGTTGCGATCGTCACCGGCTCGTCCAGGGGCATCGGCCGGGCGGTGGCGGAGCGGTTCGCGGCCCAGGGAGCGAAGGTCGCGGTCAACTGCGTCAAGGGCGAACGCGACGCCGAGGCAGTGGTCGATGCGATCAGGAGTGGGGGTGGGGAGGCAGTCTCGGTGCGGGGCGACGTGTCCAGGTCAGCGGACGTCAGGGATCTCGTGCGCGCGACGGTCGACGCCTTCGGGCAGGTCGACATCCTGGTCAACAACGCGGGAGTCATGGTCTCCACGTCCTTCATGGATGCCACCGAGGAAGACTGGGACCGCACCATCGACGTCAACCTGAAAGGCGCGTACCTCTGCTCGAAAGAGGTGGTGCCGGTCATGCTCCGCCCGGGCGCGGGCAGGATCATCAACATGTCCTCGAACTCCGGTCTCTACCACCCCTCGGCGATGCGCTTCACGGAATACGTCGTGTCCAAAGCCGGCATGAACGGCCTGACCAAGGCCCTCGCCCTGGCTCTGGGCCCTCAGATCACGGTCAACGCGATCTGCCCGGGGTGGATCAAGACGGAGATGATCGAGGGCACCGACCCGGAGGTCGAGCGAAAGATCCTGGCCGAGACCCCGCTGGGGCGCTGGGGCACGCCCGAGGAGGTTGCAGCCGCGGCCCTGTTCCTGGCTTCCAGGGACGCCGACTTCATCACCGGTGAGCTGCTGATCGTCGCCGGCGGTCGGGGCATGCACTGAGCCCTCGAGAACCATCCGGCCGGCTCACTTTCCGGTCACTTGACAAATCCCATGTGCGCCGGATAATCCATCCACGATCATGATCGACCTGCAGAATCTTGCAGGTGGAGATCGAGGTGGTCGGAGCTCCTGGGAGGGGAACCAATGAAGTACGGCATCAACCTCTACCTGTGGGCCGAAGACATGCACGAGGGGCTGCTGCCGGTGCTCGAGTCGTTGAAGCGCACCGGCTATGACGGTGTCGAGGTGCCGGTCTTCGACCTGGACCGGTCGAAGTGGACGCGCTGGGCTCGGCACCTCGACGACCTGGGCCTCGAACGGACGGCGAACACCGTGATCGCGCCCGAGCACAACCCGCTCAGCTCCGACCCGGGTGTCCGCAAGGCTGCCTACGAGCACATGCAGAAGGTGGTCGACTGCTGCTCCGCCGTCGGTGCGCCGATCCTCTGCGGCCCGCACCAGGTGGCGCTGGGCGTCTTCACCGGCCAGGGTGCCACGGAAGAAGAATGGAGCCGCAGCGTCGAACACCTGCGCAAGGTGGCCGAGTACGCCCAGGGCGCAGGCGTCGTGCTGGCCGAAGAGGTCGTCAACCGGTTCGAGATCTACCACGTCAACACCCTCGACCAGGGCGTCCGTCTCGTCGACGGTGTCGGTCACCCCAACTGCCGCCTCCACCTCGACACGTTTCACGCGCACATCGAGGAGAAGGATCCGGCGGCGGCGATTCGCCGTGCGGGCGGGCGAATCGCTCATGTTCACGTGTCGGAGAACGACCGCGGCGTGCCTGGAACCGGCAGCGTGGCCTGGGACGCCACGTTCGGCGCGCTGAACGACATCGGATACGACGGCTGGCTGACGGTCGAAGCTTTCGGGAACTTCCTACCCAACCTGGCGGCCGCGACCAAGATCTGGCGGCCGCTGTTCGACAGCGAAGAGCAGCTCGCCACCGAGGCGCTCGGTTTCTTGAGGCGCAAGACGGCACAGGTCGTGAGGAGCAACTGAGATGCCGGAAGCAGACGGCGACGCCAAGGACTTCTACACCGACGTCCCACCTCCGAGCGATGGGTTCTTCCTGAAGGGGTCAGGGTCGCTCGACTGGGGCATGAGCAACCGCCTGGCTCGCGTCTTCCGACCCGAGACCGGGCGGACCGTGATGCTCGCGATCGACCACGGTTACTTCCAGGGACCGACCACCGGTCTCGAGCGGGTCGATGTCAGCATCCTGCCGCTGGTGCCGCTGGCGGACGCGCTCATGTGCACGCGCGGCATCCTGCGATCGGTGGTCCCACCGAGCATGCGCACGCCGGTCGTGATGAGGGCCAGCGGCGGCCCGAGCATTCTCAAAGAGCTTTCTGACGAGCAGATTGCGATCGACATCGAGGACGCCGCGCGCCTCAACGTGGCGGCGCTGGCGGTGCAGGTGTTCATCGGGGGAGAGCACGAGACGCAGTCCATCCACAACATGACGCGCCTGGTCGACATGGGCCTGCGCTACGGCATTCCGGTCATGGGCGTCACCGCGGTGGGCAAGGAGCTGACGCGTGACGCCAGGTACCTGCGCCTTGCCTGCCGGATCATCGCCGAGCTTGGCGCGCAGTTCGTGAAGACCTACTACTGCGAGGAGGGTTTCGAGACGGTGACTTCCTCGTGTCCGGTGCCGATCGTCATGGCGGGGGGCAAGAAGCTTCCCGAGCTGGATGCCCTGACCATGGCGCACAGGGCGGTCACCGAGGGCGCCTCCGGCGTCGACATGGGCCGCAACATCTTCCAGAGCGACAGCCCCCAGGGCATGATGCGCGCCGTCGCGGCGGTGGTCCATGAAGGCGCCCGGCCCGAGGACGCGCTGGAGATATATCGGTCAGCGAAAGGAGCGCCCAGTGGGCAGGGCGCCAGGCGCTGACCCGATGCTCAGCGTCGGCATCACCTCGGCCGACTGGATGCACATGGGCGATGAGCTCGCGCGGATCGAGCACGCCGGGGCCGACTACCTCCACGTCGACGTGATGGACGGCTGCTTCTGCCCACAGCTGACCGTTGGACCGCAGGTGATCGCGGCCTTGAAGACGAGCCTGCGCAAAGACATCCACCTGATGATCGAAGAGCCGCTCGAGAAAGTCCGCGCCTTTGTCGACGCGGGCGCCAGCGTGCTCACGTTCCACGTCGAGGCCACCAGTCATCCGCACCGCGTTCTTCAGTCGCTCCCCCCGACCGTCACGCGCGGGGTCGCGCTCAACCCGGGGACCCCGGTCAGCGCCATCGAGCCGCTCGTCGACGAGGCGGAGCTCGTGCTCGTGCTCGCTGTGAACCCGGGCTGGGGCGGGCAGGGTTTCCTGCCCGGGACCCAGCGCCGTCTGGAAGCGGCGCGGGAGATCATCGAACGCAGCGGGCGCGACGTGTTGCTCGGCGTCGATGGGGGCGTGACTAGAGAAAACGTGGGCGCGGTGGCGCGAATGGGGGTCGACCTGATCGTCACCGGGAGCGCGGTCTTCGACGGTGGCGACGCCGTGGCCAACCTGCGAGCCATGCGGGCCACCGTCGCCGCAGGTTCCGCGAATTGAGCTCGGCGGGCAAGCCCGGCTTCGAGGCCGCGAGGCTGCTCGGCGGGGCGCTGGACGAGGTGCGCACCGTGCTCGAGGCCGGCGCCGACGTCGAAGCCGACCGCCTCTGCGACGAGCTCCTGGGAGCCCGCCGGATCGCCACGTACGGCGTCGGCCGCGAAGGCTTGATGATGAAGGCTCTCTGCATGCGGCTCATGCACCTGGGCCTGGACGCCCACGTCGCCGGCGATATGACCACGCCTCACCTCGGCGCTGGAGACATCCTCTTCGTCAGTGCGGGCCCTGGCGAGTTCTCGACCGTCAACGCGCTGCTCGGGGTCGCGCGCGACGCGGGAGCCCGTACCGTGGTGGTGACGGCCCAGCCGGACGGTCGTGCGCCCCGTCTTGCGGACGTCGTGATCCATCTGCGCGCCCAGACCATGGCCGACGACCGCGGCGGCGCGAGCGTGCTTCCGATGGGCAGCCTCTACGAGGCGGCCATGCTGATCTTCTTCGACATCGTTTCCATCCTCCTGCGCGAGCGCACCGGCCAGACTATGGAAGCCATGCGCGGGCGGCATACGAACCTCGAATGAAGGCCGAGCGCGCAGTCGCCGGCGCGCGACGATCGGCCGCCGGACCAAGCGCCGACATGCTCGTCGACCTGGCCACCCGGTTCTATGTCGCCGGCCAGAGCCAGGTCGAGATCGCGCGCGCGCTCCGCCTGGACGCGTCGACGGTTTCGCGCTACCTGAAGCGGGCGCGGGACGAGGGCATCGTGCACGTCGAGATACAGCGCCCACGCAGCCTGCACGGCGACCTCGCCCTCGACCTGGCGAGCACGTTTCACCTCAAGAAGGCGGTCGTGGTCGGCGGGCCGCCGGGTCCCGCCGGCACCGACGCGGTCGCCCGAGCGGCGGCCGACTATGTCAACAGCAGGCTGCTCAACGGCATGCGACTGGGTCTGTCCTGGGGCCGCATGCTGTCGGCTGCCATCCACAAGCTGCCGGTCGGCACGGTCTCCGACCTGGACATCTCTCTCTTGCACGGCGGCATGGGCCGCGGCGGAAGTGGAATCCAGGGCCACGAGCTCGCAAGGCACCTGGCCTCGCTGCATCCGCACAGCCGCGTGCACTACCTCCACGCCCCGGTGCTCGTGGATTCACTGGACATCAAGCGGGCGATGCTGCGGGACCGTTCCATCCGTGGCGCGCTCGAGTCTGCAGCCGCCGTCGAGGTGGCGCTGGTCGGAATTGGCACGCTCGAAAATTCGGCGCCGCTGATCAGGGACCACCACATCTCGGCCCGCGACCGGCAGCGATTGCTGGCGCAGGGGGCCGTCGGGGACATGTGCACGCGCTTTTTCAACGCCGAAGGTGAACCCGTGCACGTCCTCGACGACCGGCTGATCGCGATCGAGTGGGAGCAGCTGAAGGCGGTTCCGCTCGTGATCGCGATGGCGGCGGGGCTAGAGAAGCGAGCGGCCGTCTTCGGAGCGCTGCGGGCGTCCTGCATGGACGTGCTGATCACCGACGAGGTGACCGCGCGGCAGGTGCTGAAGGAAGGACGCGCCGGTTGACAGCCGGCGGCGGACTCGTCCTCGTCACCGGGGGCCTCGGCTTCATCGGCGGCTATGTCGCCCGCACCTTGCTCGACGAGGGCAGGCCCGTCGCCGTTCTGACGCGGGGCCAGACGACCTCGGCCGAGATGAAGTACGTGCTTCGCAAGCACGAGGGAGGGTTCATCACCGAGGCCGGCACCGTCGAGGACCTGGCAGTGCTCGTCGAGATGTTCGGCCGGCTGCGGCCGGAGACGGTCGTCCACGCCGCGAGCAACGTGGACGTCGCGGACCTCTTTCGCGACCCGTACCGCGCCTTCCAGACCAACGTCACGGGAACGGTCAACATCTACGAGGCGGCACGCCGCACCGGAGTGCGGCGCGTCGTCGACATGTCGTCGATCGGGGTGCTCCCGCCGAACCGCTACCAGCCGATCGACGCCGCCCACCCGATCGTCCTTGCCCGGGAGGGGCCGGGCAGCGGAGCCTACGGCGCCTCCAAGGTGGCGGGCGAGGTGTTCGGGTTTGCCTACCACCAGGCCTACGGCCTCGACGTCCGCATCGTCCGCCCGTCCGCCGTGTACGGGTTTGGCATGCAGTGGCACTCGGCCAACTACATGAAGCAGTTCGTGGAGCCGGCCGTCCGGGGCGAGGCCGTCAAGGTGTCCTCAGGCGGCCGGCTCCCACGCGACTACACGCACGTGGCGGACGTCGCCGAGCTCACCGTCCGCGTGATCGACTGCGACGAGGGGGCCGACCGGGTCTTCTACGCGGCGACCGGAGAGCCCCTGGTCACGGCCGCCGAGGCGGCCCGGCTTGTGGCCGAGCTGATCCCGGGCAGCAGCATCGAGATCTCCGACACGATGACCCCGGACGACGAGGTGGAAGCCTCATTTCGAGGTGTGATCTCGATCGCGAGCGCGAAGGTCCAGCTGGGCTGGACGCCCCGTTACACATCCCTCCGGGAGGGAGTCGCCGAGTACATCTCGGCGTACCGCGCGTTCCTCGCCGCGACCCCGCGGCTGCCCACTTGACAAAACGACGGGGGTACCCATACTTGGCACGATCGTGGCCGGTCTGCAAGATCATGCAGTCCGCGTTGTGCGCTCTTTTGGGAGGGGTAATTAGTAATGGCTGCTTCGACCGCTAGACCGATCCAGACGGAGCTGAAGCCGGAGGCCCTTGGACTCGTGGGCGTCACGATGCAGGCGATCACGCACATCGCGCCCGCCATTGCGGCCCTCTTCTTCACGCAGTTCCTGGTCACCCTGGCCGGCATCACCGCGCCGCTCGCCTACGTGGTTGCCGTGATCCTCGTCCTGATGCTCGGCAACACGCTGATCCAGTTCTCGCGACAGCTTCCTTCGGCCGGCGGGTACTACACCTACGTGAGCCGCGCGCTGGGTCCGCGAGCGGGCTTCCTGACGTCGTGGATGTTCATCCTCTACTCGCCGATGGCCGGCGGCGTGGTGTGCGGTTTCTTTGGCTTCATCGTCGCCGGTGAGCTGAAGGCAGCCTACGGGGTCGACCTGCCGTGGCTGTGGGCCGCGGCCGTGATCCTGGGCGCGGGCACGGTGGCGTTCCTGCAGTACCGCGGCATCGAGCTCTCGGTGCGGACCCTGCTCATCACGGGAGGCCTCGAGATTGTCATCGTGCTCGCCCTGGCCATCTCCGGCTTCCTCAACCCCGGCCCGGGCGGCTTCTCGGTCGCGGTCTTCAACCCTGGCAACATCGGCAACAACACCACCACGCTGGGGCTCGCCGGGTTCACCCTCGGCATCGTGCTCGCCGTGCAGGGTCTGACCGGTTGGGAGGCCGCGGCGCCGCTGGCCGAGGAGACGAGGGACCCGAAGCGAAACGTCCCCCGATCGGTCATCCTCGCCATCGTCATCCTGGGCGTCTTCCTGGTCTTCACCTACTGGGGCGTCATCACCGGGTTCGGCGTCGACAACATCAAAGGCATCCAGGGCTCACCCGATCTGCCCGGCCTCGCGCTGGCGCACAAGCTCTGGGGCGCCGGCTGGGTGCTGATCCTTCTTGCCTTCCTGTCCTCGACCCTGGCGGTCACGCTCGCCACCGCCAATGTGAGCACCCGCATGTGGTACAGCATGGGCCGCAACGGGGCGTTCCCCAAGATCTTTGCCAGGGTTCACCCGAAGTACAAGACCCCGACCAACGCCATCTTCGCCCAGATGATCCTCACCCTGGGGAGCGGCCTCATCGCCGGCGCGATCTGGAACTCGCAGGTGGCATTCTTCCTGCTAAGCGGCCTGGTCCTCGTGATCGGCGTCGCGTTCGTCTACCTGATGGCCAACGTGGGCGTCATCGTCTACTACTGGCAGCAGCGCCGCTCCGAGTTCAGCTGGTTCTTCCACGGAGCCCTGCCGGTCTTGTCGAGCCTGGTCCTTCTTTACGCCCTCGCCCAGTCCTACCCGCCGCTCTGCCCGGCGGTGAACTGCCCGGTTGACCCCTACCTGAAGGCGCCGCTCGTCGACATCGGATGGCTGATCATCGGCGTCCTGATCCTCGTCTACTACACCGTGACCAAGCGCGAGCAGTGGCTCAAGACGGCGGGTGCCTCCCTCGGCGAGAGTGAGGACGACCTGGCGATGGCCAAGGTCCTGCCGGTGGGAGAAAGCGCCAGGGTCTCGTAGTCCAGGGATGCCCTACCTTCACGGCCAGGCGGTCACCCAGCGCGAGCTGATGCGCCGGGTAGGCCGCCTCGATCAGGTTGCCGGCGTGCGGCTCGTCACCCTGGGTGACGGGATCGAGCGAGGCGTGCGCGTGCTCGAGTTCCGCACCGGCACGGGTTTTGCCTTCGACGTGCTCGTCGAGCGCTCCATGGACGTCGGCCGCTGCGAGCTGAACGGCCGCTCGCTAACGTGGCTGTCGCCGACGGGCGTCGTGGGGCCCTGGTATGCCGAGCCGATGGGCCTCGGATGGTTTCGGAGCTGGGGCGGGGGCATGCTGGTCACCTGCGGCCTGGACCACACGCTGCTCGGCGGCGTCGACGACGCCTCCAACTTCCACCAGCTGGTCCGGCCGACCGAGGAATACGGGCTGCACGGACGAATCGGATTCATGCCCGCCAGGCTCACCGGGTACGGAGAGCGGTGGGAGGGGGACGAGTGCGTCCTGTGGGCGGAGGGGGCCGTGCGCCAGGCCGCCGTGTACGGCGAGGCGCTGGAGCTGCGGCGCCGCATCGAGGCCAGGGTGGGCGAGAGCCGGTTCACCGTGCACGACGAGGTCGTCAACGTCGGGTTCGACCCGGTGACCCACATGTACCTCTACCACGTCAACGTCGGCTGGCCGGTCGTCGACGCGGGCTCGGATTACCTCATCCCGGCGCCTCCCGGCGTGCCCGTCGCCGAATACCCGACGCGCGACTACCGCCGCATCACGGGCCCCAACCCGGCCTTTCCCGAGGAGTGCTACGAGCACGACGTGATCCCGGAGGCCGAAGGCACGGTGCCCGTGGCCGTCGTCAACCGGGCCGCCGGGCTCGGCGCTTACCAGGTGTACCGAAAGGACCAGTTCGGCTTCCACACGATGTGGCGGATGCTCGGTGAGGGGATCTACGGCGTGGCCATGGAACCGACCACCAACCGCGACGCGGGACGCTTCGACGCCCGGGAGCGGGGCGAGCTCCGGTACCTTGAACCTGGTGAGGCGCGTGCCTACGACATCGAGATCGGCGCGCTGGACGGCGCGGAGGCCATCGACTCGTTCGCGGCGCGCATCGACAGGCTGATCGCCGAACGCGCGGGGCCGCGTTCGCATGCGTGACGTCGTCGCTCCGTCCGCGGCCGCGATCCAGGAGACTTACGAACGCGTACGTCGCGCGTATGGGTCTGCCATCGGCCGCCACCGTCATGACGTCGTGACGCCTGCCTTGCTGCTGGACCTACCGGCCGCGCGGCGCAACATCACGAAGATGGGCGACCGGCTCAAGCGGATGCCGGGCAAGCTCCGGCCCCACATCAAGGTGCACAAGAGCCCCGAGCTCGCGCGCATGCAGGTCGAGGCCGGCGCCATCGGGATCTCGACCGCGACTGTGTGGGAGGCGATCGTGATGGTGCGCAGCGGCCTCAACGGCATCTTCGTGGTCAACACGGTCGCGGGCCGCGAGAAGCTGGCGGCGCTTGCGGACATCGCGCGCGAGGCACGGGTGATGGTCGCGGTCGACGATGCGAAGAACACGGCGGACATCGCCGAGGCGGCGCGGGCGGCGAAGAGCAAGGTGGGCGTGCTCATCGAGGTCGACACCGGAATGGACCGTGCGGGCGTCGACAGCCCGGAGCAGGCGCTCGAGCTCGCGCGGAAGATCGCGCAGCTCGAGGGGATCGAGCTGATGGGCGTCACCGGTTACGAGGGCCACTGCTCGCTGACACCCGAGCGCGAGCTGCGCTCGACGCGGCAGAAGGCCGCCATGAGCTTGCTCGTGCAGACCGCGAAGAAGCTGGAGGCGGCGGGTTTTCCGATGCCGATCGTCTCCGCGGGCGGCACCGCGACGTGGGACTGGACCGCGACCACTCCGGGCGTGACCGAGATCCAGGCCGGGTCCTACGTGGTGATGGACAACTTCCACGGCGCGATGGTCGGCGACTTCGAGAAGGCGGTGTTCGTCCTCTCCACGGTGATCAGCCGCCCGCCCGAGCGCGTGATCTTCGACGCCGGCAACAAATCGCTCGGGGCGCCGATGCTCACGACCATCCGCGGCCACGACCTGAAGGGCTTCCGCTTCGACGAGGAGCACGGCCTGTTCGAGGCCACGCCGGACCACCAGCTGCACGTCGGCGACGTGTGCGAGCTGGTGCCGGGCTACGCGCCAAGCACTGTCAACTGGTACGACGCCTTCCACGTCGTCGAAGGCGACCGGGTTGTCGACATCTGGCCCGTGATCCCGCGCGGGCCCGGGCACGGAGGGTTGATCGCATGAGCGGACGCTTCGAGGGCAAGGGCGTGGTCGTCACCGGCGCCGCGCAGGGGATCGGCCGCGCGGTGGCAAAGGCGTTCGCCGCCGAGGGCGCCGGCGTGGTGGCGGTGGACAACGAGGCGGACGTGCTGGCGAAGACGGTCGAGGAAATCCGCGCCTCGGGCGGAAAGGTCGAGGCCGTGCCGGGCGACGTGAGCCGGCGCGCCGACGTCAAGAAGGCGGTCGACCTCACGGCAGAGCGGTTCGGCCACGTCGACGCGGCCGTCCAGGTGGCAGGGATCGCCGACTTCGTCCCGTTCCTCGAGTTCACCGACGAAAGCTGGGACCGCATCCTGAACGTCAACCTGCGCGGCGCGTGGTACCTCGCCCAGGAGGCAGCGCGCCTCATGGCGCGCGACGGCATCAAGGGCGCCATCGTGCTGACCGCCTCGACCAACGCCTTCCAGCCGGAGGCCGGCGGCCTGGCCTACAACACCTCGAAGGCGGGCGTCGTCGCGGTGATGCAGACCGCCGCGCTCGAGCTCACCCGCCAGGGAATTCGGATCAACGCCATCGCTCCCGGCATCATCAACACGCGGCTGGCGGCGTTCGTGATCAACGACCCCGTGCAGTCGAAGGTCTTTCTGGACCGGATCCCCATCGGCCGCTTTGCCGAGCCAGAGGAGATGGCGCGGCCGATCCTGTGGATGTGCAGTGACGACGCGTCGTACCTGTCGGGTCACCTGATGACGGTCGACGGCGCCATGACGGCCGGTCTGCCCGAGCCGGGCGAGATGGAGACACCGCTGCCGGGGGCCATCCGGTGATCACCAGGGGGAAGAAGGTCTCGGTCGCCGAGTTCGAGGCCATCTTCGAGTCGGTCAAGAACTGGGGCCACTGGGGCAAGGACGACGAGCGCGGCACCATAAACTACGTCACGCCCGACCACATCAAGAATGCCGCCGCGCTCGTGCGCTCGGGCCGGACCGTGTCGATGGCGATCCCCATCAACACCGTCGCCGGCCCGGACAACCCACACCCGGCGATCCACTACATGTCGCAGAACCACGACATCCCGGTCGGCACGTCGAAGGTCGGCTTTGCGATGGACTTCCTGGGCATGGAGTGCCACGGCGACTGCCACACGCACATCGACGCGCTCAACCACATCTCGTACGCGGGAAAGCTGTACAACGGCCGCCCGGCAAGCGAGGTGACGAGCAAGGGCATGCACGGCTACGACATCACGACCTACGCGAACGGGGTGGTGGGCCGCGGCGTGCTGCTGGACATTCCCCGGCTGCGCGGCGTGCCGTACCTGGAGCCGGGCGAGGCGGTGACGCGGGCCGAGCTGGAGGCGGCGGAGAAGGCGCAAGGCGTGAGGCTTGGCGAGGGTGACATCTTCGTCTTCCGCACCGGCCACCACCGACGCCGGCTCGAGAAAGGCGGCTGGGACAACGGCTACGACGGCGAGGGGAAGGCGGGCCTGCACGTCGACGCCATCCCGTGGATGCACGAACGCAAGATCGCCGCGTTCTTTCCCGACGGCGACGGCGAGACCGTGCCGAGCACCGTCGACGGCATCCTCTATCCGATCCACCCGCTCCAGGTGACGGCGATGGGCATGCTCGTCTCCGACAGCCTGAACCTCGAGGACGTGGCGAAGGCGTGCGATGACGAGAAGCGTTGGGAGTTCATGGTCGTCGCCGAGCCGCTGCGGCTGCCGGACAGCACGGGGTCACCGTTCAACCCGATCGCCATCTTTTAGGAGGAGAAGCGATGGCTCACGACACGCAGGCGTCCTCTTCGCAGTCCGGGGTGATCCCGGCAGGCGGTTTTCCGATCAGCCAGATCGCGATCGTCGTTCGCGACATCGACGAAGCCCTGGAGCGCTACCACCGCGCGCTCGGCTGGGGGCCCTGGAACGTGTACGAGCACAAGCCGCCGGCGCTGCACGACACCTACCTGCACGGCAAGCCGACGCACTTCACGATGATCGGCGCCGAGACGCACGTCGGGCCCATCGTTGTCGAGCTGCTGCAGCCCGACGACGGGCCGTCCATCTACAAGGAATGGCTCGACGCCCACGGCGAAGGCCTTCACCACGTCGCGGTCATGCGGCCGACCCCTGCCGAGTCGGACGCGACCGAGAAGCACTTCGCCGAGATGGGCGCGAAGATCATGATGGAGGGCCGGATCGGGGAGACGATCCGGTTCTACTACCTCGACACCGAGCCCATGCTCAAGGTGATCTTCGAGTCGGGCACCGGCCACGCAGTCGACCTGAAGCCGGCGCGCGTCTACCCGTAGCGCGGACGGCGCCATGAAGATCGTCACGTTCGGCGACTCGTTTGTGCCCGTCGAAGTCTTCAAGCGAGGCTTTGCCGAGCTCGAGCCTGCGCATGAGATCGAATACGTGCAGCTCGAGGAGAGGCAGGACTTCACTCCGGCCACGGATTCGGAGCGATCGATCCGGGAGTACCTGGGCACGCCGGCGCAGCTCGTGGATCGCGTCGGCGACGCCGACATACTTGCCGTGCACGGCGCGCCGGTGACGGACGAGGTCCTGGCCGCTGGTCCCCGGCTGAAGCTCGTCTGCTGCGCGCGGGGCGGTCCCGTGAACGTCGACGTCAAGGCCGCGTCCGCGCGTCGCCTTCCGGTGGTCAACACCCCGGGCAAGAACGCCGAGGCGGTCGCCGACCAGGCCGTCGCGTTCATGGTCATGCTCGCCCGCGGGTTCCCGCGCGCCCAGAAGTTCCTTCTCGATGGCGGAAGGCTGGGTGAGTCGGCGTACGAGGGCGCGCGCTTCCAGGGCCACGAGCTTGGCGGCCAGGTGCTCGGCCTCGTGGGCTTTGGCAACGTCGGCCGGCGGGTGGCCCGGCGGGCGATCGCGTTCGGGATGTCGGTGGTCGTTTACGACCCATACGTCAAGACGGACGATCTTGCCGGCGTCCGGCAGGTCCCCAGCCTGGCCGCGCTGCTCGAGGTGGCGAACTTCGTCTCCCTGCACGTGCGCGCCGCCGCCGACACGGAGAACCTCTTCGGTCAGGCCGCGTTCGCGGGCATGCGGCCCGGCTCCTACTTCATCAACACCGCGCGGGAGACGCTGGTCGACGAGGGCGCGCTCGACGCGGCGCTGGCCTCAGGCCACCTAGCGGGGGCGGCCCTCGACGTGGTGCGGCCGCGCTCGAGCTCGGGCCCGCACCCGCTGCTGCGGCACGAGAACGTGGTGATCACGCCGCACATCGGCGGCGCGACGCACGAAACGCTGCTGCGCGGCGTGACCATGGTCGCCGCCGAGATCGAGCGCTTCGCCGCCGGCAAGCCCCTGGTCTCGGTGGTTAACCGAATGGCGGTGCAGGTTTGAGCGAGCCGCTGCTGCTGGCGGTTGATGCGGGCACCGGCAGCTGCCGGGCCGTCGTGTTCGAGACGAGCGGTCGCCAGGTGGCGATGGCTCAGCGGGAGTGGGCCCATCGAGCCCTGGAAGGCGTTCCGGGCTCGCAGGTCTTCGACACGGATGCCGACTGGCGTCTCATCACGGAGTGCATTCGGGCCGTGCTGCAGTCGCCGGAGGTCGCCGCGGACGCAATTCGCGCCGTCAGCACCTCGAGCATGCGGGAAGGCATGGTGCTGTACGACAGCGGCGGCCGCGAGATCTGGGCGTGCCCGAACGTCGACTCTCGGGCGGGGGCGGAGGCCACCGAGCTCGTGCAGCTTGGGCTCGCCGAGAAGATCTACCGGACGGGCGGCGATTGGGTGGCGATCACCGCGCCGGCTCGGCTTCGCTGGATCCAGCGCCAGGAACCCGACACGTTTCGTGCCGCCGCCCACGTGAACATGCTGGCCGACTGGATCGCGTACCGGCTCTCCGGAGAGTTCTTCACCGATCCGTCGATCGGCTCGAGCTCCGGGATGTTCGACCTCGCGGGCCGGTCCTGGTCGCCCGAGATCATCGACATCTGCGAGATGAGGCCGGACCAGTTCCCGCCGGTCCTCGAGCCGGGCACGGTCGCGGGCCACGTGAGCGAACGCGCGTCGTCCGATACCGGCTTGAAGGCCGGCACGCCGGTGGTGGTCGGTGGCGCGGACACCCAGCTGGGCTTGGTCGGAATCGGGGTCGTCGACGAAGGAAACTTCGCCGTGATCGGCGGCACGTTCTGGCAGCAGACGATCGGGCTCAGGCAGGCGCTGATCGATTCGGAGGCCAGGCTCCGCACGCTCTGCCACGCGCTGCCGGGGCAATGGATGATGGAGGGCATCGGCTTCTACTGCGGCCTTGGCATGCGGTGGTATCGCGACGCCTTCTGCGACCTCGAGAAGCTCGAGGCCGAGCGGACCGGCAAGGACGCATACGTGCTGATGGAGGAGGCGGCCAGCCAGGTGCCACCCGGCTCCAACGGGGTGATCGCGATCCTCTCGAACCTGATGGTGGCCAGCCGGTGGATCCACGCGAGCCCTGCTTTCGTCCAGTTCGACGTGGGTGACCCCGCCCATTCCGGCCGCAAGGAATGCATCAGGGCGATCGAAGAGGCCGCTGCCTATGTCTCGTACGGGCACCTGAAGGTGATCGAGGAGGTCACCGGGCAGGCGTGCCAGCAGGTCGTCTTCACCGGAGGCGCGGCGAAGGGCTCTTTATGGCCGCGGGTGATGGCGGATGTGCTCGGCCTGCCGGTGAGCATCCCGACGGTCAAGGAGTCGACGGCCCTGGGCGCCGCGATCTTCGCGGGCATCGGCGCCGGCGAATACCCCGACGTGGCGACGGCGGTGCGCGCGGTCGCCGCAATGGAGACCACCCTGGACCCCGACCCGTCCGTCCACGAACGGTATGAGCAGCTCTACCTGGACTGGAAGCGGATCTACGACGGCGAGCTGGCACTGGTCGAGCAGGGACTGCTCAAGCCTCTGTGGAGGGCGGCCGGGACATGACGGCTTGAGGGCCGCCATCGACATCGGCGGCACCTTCACCGACCTCGTCGTCGAGAGCGACGACGGCGGCTTCTGCCTCTTCAAGTCGCCCACCATCCAGGCCGACCCCGCCGCCAGCGCTCTCGACGTGATCGGGCTGGCGGCGACTGAACGCGGGATCACGACCTCCGAGCTCCTCGGACAGGTGGACCTCCTGATGCACGGGACCACGCGCGGGATCAACGCGATCCTGACCGGGGAGACCGCACGCACGGCCCTGGTCACGACCCGCGGCCACCCCGACATCCTGGTTTTCAGAGAGGGCGGCCGCCGCCGGCCGTTCGACAACACGCGGAGATATCCGCCGCCTTACGTACCTCGCCGTCTGACGTACGAGGTGACCGAACGGATCGCCTCCGACGGAAGGGTGCTGGTCGAATTCGACAAGGCGGATGCAGTGCGCGTCGTCGAGCAGCTGGGGCAGGCTGGCGTGGCCGCCGTGGCGGTCTGCTTCCTGTGGTCGGTCGTGAACCCGGCGCACGAGCTGCGCTTCAAGGCGCTTCTCGCCGAGCGATCTCCCGAGATCCCCGTGACCCTCTCGCACGAGCTGAACCCGACGATCCGCGAGTACCGGCGGGCGTCTTCGGCTGCGATCGATGCGTCGCTCAAGCCACTGATCAGCAGCTACCTGAAGGAGCTTGGACAGCGACTTCGCGAGGCCGGGTTCAAAGGCCGGCCGCTGATGGTCACAGCCGGTGGTGGGCTCCTCGACTTTGACGACGTGGTTCGGTCGCCCATCCATTCGTTGGGTTCCGGGCCCGCGATGGCCCCGGTCGCCGGGCGCCACTACGCCCTTGAAGAGGCCAGGTACGAGAACGCGATCGTCGCCGACGCGGGGGGCACCAGCTACGACGTGAGCCTCGTGCGCAAAGGCCGGATTCCGTGGACTCGGGAAACATGGCTCGGAGAAGAGTTCGCGGGTCACATCACCGGCTTTCCCTCGATCGATGTGAGGAGCATCGGCGCCGGCGGCGGAAGCATCGCCTGGGTCGACGAAGGAGGCCTGCTTCACGTCGGACCGGCCAGCGCCGGCGCGGAGCCCGGGCCCGCCTGCTACGGCCGCGGGTCATCGCTTCCGACTGTCACCGACGCCTGCCTCGTCCTCGGCTATCTGAACCCGGACAACTTCCTGGGCGGCCGGATGCACCTGGACGCCGAGGCCGCGAAGCTCGCCATCGAGACGCGTGTCGGGCGTCCGCTGGGACTCGACGCGGCGCGCGGCGCCGCGGCCATCCTCGAGGTCGTGACCGAGAACATGGCGCAGGCCGTGGAGGAGGTCAGCGTCCGGCTTGGCGTCTCGCCCGCGGATGCCGTGCTTGTCGCCGGTGGAGGGTCGTCAGGCTTTAACTGCGTGGCGATCGCGCGTCGCCTTGGATGTGGGCTCGTGCTGATGCCCAGGGTGGCCGCCGGCTTGAGCGCCGCAGGGGGCCTGCTGGCCGACCTCACCCTGGAAGTCCGCGAGACACTTCCGACCACGACGGCAAGCTTCGACTTTGCGTCGGTGAACGCGGTGCTGGATCGCCTCGGCGTCCGCTGCAACACGTTTCTCCAGGGCCCCGCGGCAGCCTCGGTGGCCACGGCGGTCGAGTATTTCGCCGAGGCGCGTTATCCCGACCAGGTCTGGGAGCTGGAGGTCGCGCTGCAAACGACTGCGTTCCGGTCCACGGACGACGTCGAGCTGTTGAGGTCGGATTTTCATCGCTCGCACCGTGAGTCTTTTGCCGTGGCCGATGTGGCGTCTCCGGTCGAGGTCATAACGTGGGGCGCACGAGCGCGGGGGATCCTCGCCCGAACCGCCATCGCCGGGGACGCCGGCTTGAGCTCGCCGGCGACGAACCAGCCGCAGAGGCGAAGAGCGGTGTTCGCCGGGCGGTCAATCGAATGCGACGTCTACCAGCTGGACATGATCCCCGGCGGAGGCGCGGTGAGCGGTCCGGCCGTGGTCGAATCGCCGACGACGACCGTGGTGCTGCCGGAAGGCGCGTCGCTGACGCTCAGCGCCAGAGGGTCGCTCCTGATCCACCCGACCGACGAGGGTCTCGCTCCATGACCTCGCCCGGCCGGGCAAGGGACCCGGTGGCGCTCGCGGTGCTCAGCAGCAGGTTCGAAGGGGTGGTCCGGAGCATGCGCAACACGCTGACCCGGGCGAGCCGATCAGGCGTCGTCAACATCGCCCGCGACTTCTCGTGCTGCCTCGTGACCGCGGACGACGAGCTGCTCGTCTGGGCGGAAAGCCTGCCGATCCAGGTGCTGAGCGGCCCCGACCTCATGGCGCGAGCGATGAAGGAGTTCCATCCCGTGCTGGCCAGGGGGGATGCATTCCTCCACAACTCCCCGTACCACGGCGCCACCCACGCCGCCGACCACTCCATCCTCATCCCTGTGCTCGACGATTCGGGCAGGCACCGATTCACGGTCGTCGCCCGCGCGCACCAGGCGGACTGTGGCAACGCAACTCCCACCGCTTATGCGGCCACCGCGCGCGACGTGTACGAGGAGGGGGCGTTGATCTTCCCGTGCGTCCGTGCGCAGCAAGACTACGCCGACAGCGGAGACCTGATCCGGACCTGCCGCTTGCGGATCCGCGTGCCAGACCAGTGGTGGGGCGATTACCTCGCGCTGGTGGGATCGGCGCGGATAGGCGAGCGGCAGCTGCTGGCGCTCGGCGCCGAGCTTGGCTGGGATGCGCTCGAAGCCTTCAGCCGGGACTGGCTCGAATACAGCGAGGGCCTCATGCGGGCTGCCATTCGCGAGCTGCCCGCCGGGCGGATCACGGTCGAGACACGCCACGATCCGATCCCGGGGTTCCCGGAAGGGATTCCGATCAAGGTTCACCTGTTGATCGACCCGCACGACGCGCTCCTCGACGTCGATCTGCGCGACAACATCGACTGCCAGCCGTGTGGGCTCAACCTCAGCGAGTCCACCGCCCGCGCGGCCGTGCTGGTTGGAATCTTCAACAGCGTCGACCACCGTGTGCCTCCCAACGGAGGAAGCGCCCGCCGCGTCAACATCCACCTTCGCGAGAACTGCGTCGTGGGCATACCGCGACACCCCGCGAGCTGTTCGGTGGCGACGACCAACGTGTTCGACCGGCTGGCCAACGCCGTGCAGAGGGCCGTCGCCGAGCTCGCCGCCGGCCACGGCATGGCTGAGGTCGGCCTGAGCCTGCCGGCCTCGGTCTCGGTGATCTCCGGCCACGACCCTCGGCATGACAACGCGCCTTACATCAACCAGCTCATCCTCGCGTGGACCGGAGGACCCGGAGGTCCGGCCGAGGACGGCTGGCTCACGATGGGCGGACCCGGCGACGGCGGCGCCCTCCTGCGCGACAGCGTCGAGATCGATGAGCTCAAGCACCCGCTTGTCGTGTGGGAGCAGAAGCTCTTGCCGGATACAGAGGGCGCCGGCCGGCGGCGCGGCGCCCCGTCAGCCATTGGCGAGTTCGGGCCGCTCGATGCGCAGATGGACGCGTTCTTCCTGAGCGATGGGACCGTCAACCCGCCCATGGGAGTGCGCGGAGGGCTGCCGGGAGGCCGGGCCAACCAGTTCCTGCGCCGGCCCGACGGCAACCTAGTTCCGCTCGACCTGTGCGGCAGCGTCGTGGTTCAACCGGGCGAACGGCTGGTCTCGATCTCGACCGGTGGGGGAGGCTACGGCAATCCGCGCGAGCGGGAGCCCCAGCGCGTTGCGGACGACGTCCGCGAGGGCTGGATCTCGACCACGCGGGCGGCTGAGGTTTATGGAGTGGTCGTCAGCGCCGAAGGCGTGGTGGACGAAGCGGCAACCGCGGCCTTGCGGCAGGCCGGCGACCGATCGCTCGCATGAAGATCACCGGGGTCGAGGTCCATAACCTCCACTACCGCTACCCGGACGATGAGGTCCATCGCTGTGCGGAAGGCCACATGGGATCGCGCCTGACGACGCTCGTCTTCGTCACCACCGATGCCGGCCTCATCGGCGTCGGATCGGCATACAGCCATCCAGGTCTGCTGCGGTTGATCATCGAAGGTCACCTGGCCTCGTTTCTGATCGGTCGCGACCCAACCCACATTGGTGAGCTGTGGGACACCATGTACTCCCTGACCCGGTGGTACGGCCGGAAAGGTGCGGCCATCTCGGCGATCGGCGCGGTCGACATCGCCCTCTGGGACTTGAGGGGCAAGCTCGAGGAAGCTCCGGTGTACGAGCTGCTTGGCGGCCCAAAGCAGGCCGCTGTCAAGGCTTACGCCAGCGGGCTGCTCTGGCAGGACGACCTGGCGCTGCTCGTTGCCGAGGCACGGCGCCACCTGGCCGACGGCTTCTCGCTCATGAAGATGAGACTGGGCAGAGACGCCACGTACGACCACGACGCCGTGTCAGCCGTGACGCGGGCCCTCGCCGGGGCAGCCCGGCTGGCGGTCGACGGCACCCACCGCTACACCGAAGTTGAAGCCGAGACTCTTGGCGAGTTTCTCGCCGACCACGACGTCGCGTGGTTCGAGGAGCCCTTTCCCCCCGAGGACATCGGCGCCTACGCCCGCCTCAGGGCGAGGACCCAGGTGCCTGTGAGCGCGGGCGAGAACGAATTCGGCGTGCAGGGGTTTCGCGAGCTGTTCCAGGCCGGAGCCGTCGCCATCGCGCAGCCGGATGCGGCTCGCGCCGGAGGCATCACCGAGTGTTTGCGGATCGGGAAGCTGGCGCAGGATTACGGAGTCAGGGTGGTGACGCACACCTGGAGCGACGCGGTCGCCCTGACCGCCAACGCGCATGTCGTCGCGGCGCTCGAAAACGGCGACGCCGTCGAGGTCGACCGCACCGGCTGCCCCTTCATGACCGATCTCCTGCACGTCGCCCCTGAGATCGAGAACGGGATGCTGCGGCTCGGCGACCAGCCGGGCCTTGGCATCGCGGTCGACCTCGACGTGATGGGCAAGCTCGAGCTTCCGGCGGGCGAGCAGCTGCCCGCGGGCAACTACGCCGACCTCGTCTTCGGCGGCGAACCATACACCCCGGTGCCACCACACGCGTCTCCACCCTCCGCTTGAGCTACCTGCTCGGACTCGACGTCGGCACCACCGGTGTCCGCTGTGTCGCGATCGACGAGGCCGGAGAGATTCGCGCTAAATCGAGCACCGACCACCCGTCGTATGCGCCCAGGCCAGGATGGTCCGAACAGCAGCCTGGGGACTGGTGGACGGGCAGCAGGCTCGTCCTCAGTCGGGTCGCCGGCGAGGTCGGTCGCGACATCGCGGGCATCGGGCTCACCGGACAGATGCACGGCGCCGTCTTCCTCGACCGGGCCGACCGCGTGATCAGGCCGGCGCCGCTGTGGAACGACCAGCGAACCGCATCGCAATGCGAGGCGATCACCCAGCGCGTCGGTGCGGAGCGTCTCATCGAGGTCACGGGCAACCCGGCGCTCACCGGATTTCAAGCCCCCAAGATTCTCTGGCTCCGTGACGAAGAGCCGGAGGCATACGCGCGCGTGACGAGCGTATTGCTGCCCAAGGACTACATCCGCCTGCTGTTGACCGGAGACAAGGCAAGCGATGCGTCTGACGCTTCTGGAACGCTGCTCCTCGACCTGAGAGCCAGGGACTGGTCAGTGGCGATCCTCGATGCGCTTGCGATTCCACGTCGTCTGCTGCCTGAGGTCGTCGAAAGCCCGGCCAGCAGGGGCGTGTTACGACCCGACGTGGCCGCAGAGTTGGGCCTTCCCGGCGGCATCGCCATCGCCGCGGGCGCCGGCGATCAGGCCGCGGCGGCGGTCGGCAATGGGGTCATCGTCGAGGGACTCCTCGTCTGCTCGATCGGCTCGAGTGGTGTGGTGTTTGCCCACTCCGATCGGCCTGTCGTCGATGGATCAGGCCGCCTGCACGCCTTCTGTCATGCGGTGCCGGGCGCCTATCACATCATGGGTGTCACCCTGGCGGCGGGCGCATCGCTGCGGTGGTGGCGTGATCTCGTGGGGAAGGGGACCTACGAGGAGCTCAACACGCTCGCGGGGCAGGCGCCACCTGGCTCCGAGGGCCTCCTGTTTCTGCCCTATCTCTCAGGCGAGCGCACCCCACACCTCGATTCGCGCGCCAGGGCCGCGTTTTTCGGGCTGAGCGCCCGGCATGGTGTGGCCCATCTGACCCGCGCCGTGCTGGAAGGCGTGGCCTTCAGCCTTCGCGACTCGCTCGAGATCATGGTCGGGCTCGGCATCGCACCAACCGAGATCCGCACCACCGGCGGAGGGGCTCGCAGCCCGCTCTGGCGTCAGATCCTCGCCGACGTGCTGAACCGTCCAATCGTGCGACCGGTCGCCGATCAGGGTCCCGCGTTTGGAGCTGCTCTGCTCGCGGGGGTCGCTGCGGGCGTTTACGGCAGCGTGGCGGACGCCTGCTCGCGAATCCGGATGCGGGCGGAGGCAACTTTGCCCGACCCAAGCCGGGTCAGCACGTACGACCATTACTACGGGTCCTATCGGGACCTTTACGCATCGACCTCGTCCACGATGCACGACCTGTCCGAGCTGGCGAATCGAATGCCAGACTGACGACGGCTGAACACAACGGTCGCCACTCTCACTCGTTTCGTCCCGAGAATCAATGTGCGCTTGGCTCATGGCGGCTGGGTCCGTCGGCCGCCATCCACGTCTCAACGAGGCTCTCGGAGCTGAAAGCGGACTTCGCCAGGTACGCAAAGGCGCCCGCGCGGGCGACCACCGGGCCGATGTCTACTGCGTCACGGGTCGAGAGGAGAAGGACTACCGTCTGCTGCGACGGTTGGCGGCCGGGTGCGCATCGAGTCTGAACCCGGTGGAGGAACCCGGGTTGTCGGTGCGGTGCCGCTCATCAACGGCGCGGGCGGTTAAGGTGCTCGTGGACATGAAGTGGATCAGCGCGTCCGCGTATGCGTCGGCTGTTGCGCTGGCGGCGGCGGTGCTCAGCCAGGCTCTCGACTGGCGCACCGGCCGAGCCTGGTTCTTGCTCGTGTGGGCAATCCTCCTGCTACTTGTCCTGGTGGGCTTGCACAGCCATCCGATGCGGTGGCCCGCCTGGGGACTTTTCGCCGGCTTCTGGGGCGTGGTGGGGGCCATGTGGCTCATCGCCGTCCAGGTCCTCTATGTGGCAGACGTGCTTCGCCAACCGGCATACGGCGCCTGGGCCGCCTGGCCGCTCGCCGTGGTCGCGATCTCGATCGTGGTCGCCTGCGGACTGGGCCTGGGCAACCAGACGTTCCCCTTGCTCGTGGACGTGCTCGGCATCCTCACCGCAGTTGCACTGCTCGCCATCAGCGTCGCCACCTGGATCCCCGCACCAGACGCGGCGCACCTGGCCGCCGGTGTGGCCGCTGTCCTCTACAGCCTGTGGGCCCTGTGCCTGGGCGTCGTGTTTTGGGGTATCGGCCCGGCCGGCGCTGAAGCACCGCGAGGATCGGTTGCCGTTCCTCTCACGGATCGCTAGGCGTCACTCAGCAACGGCGGCTCGCCCTGCTCGGGGAATCGTCGCAAGGATCGCGCTGACCGCAGTCCCAAGCTCCGCCGCGTGATCGGCCGCGGCCGCCGCGCGGCGCCACGCGACGTGTCCGTCCGGTCGCACGAGCACCGCGCCGGTTTCCCCGACGCCGTAAAGCGAATGCCAGCGGTCGCCGAACATCTTCCGCTGGGCCATCGGGATCTCGAGATCCCGGCCGATGGTCTCCGCGGCCCGGCACCATGCTCCGTCCTGGCTGCCGGCCAGCAGGGTGAAGCGCGGACCGAACAGGTCCAGTGTCGATGTCCGAAACATCTCGCTTCCCATCCACATGTGTGGGGCACGGGTACCCGGCCGCGCCGTCGTGACGGGGTTGCCGTCGGGGATCACTGCGGACGACTCGTAAACGAACCCGAGGTCGATTTCCGCGTCGCTGCGGTCATTGGCGTGCGGGTCGCCGCCGATCAGCGCGACGGAGCGCGTCGCATTGAACTGGGCCACCGGCAGGCGCTCGGCCTGGTAAGTGTCGAGAAGCCCAGGTCCCGCCCAACCCTGCACCACCGCTGCGATCTTCCAGCACAGGTTGTGCACGTCCTGAACACCGGTGTTCAAACCATGTCCGCCCGCCGGAGTCATCCGGTGCGCCGCGTCGCCCGCGAGAAAGACGTCGCCTGACCGCCAGCTCTCAGCCCAATCCGCCTGCATCGTCCAGGGCACCATGCCCAGGATCTCGACCTCGAGGTTGGGCACGCCGGAACCCGCTCGAACCAGCTCGATCGCCTGGGTTGGAGTCAGCTCGCGGCCCGGCACGGCGAACATCCATCGCGACGAGTTGTCGGTCGGCGCAAAGAGGCCAGGTCCGTTCGCGACGAAGTGAAGGAAGTCCGGCTCGTGTCCCAGGACCTGGCGTAGGGGGGCGCGGAAGTGGATGCTCAGGAATTCCATGAGGGCGCCGGGACCGCGCATCTCGATCCCGACTCGGTCGCGGACCCTGCTGCGCGCTCCGTCGGCCGCGATGAGGAACCGGCATCGGACCTCGGTCATGCGATCCGTCGCGCGGTCGACGATCTGGGCGGTGATTCCGCGACCGGTCTGCTCGAATCCGACCAGCTCGGTTCCAAACTGGAGTCGGGTCGCGCCTCGCGACGCGGCGGCCCGCGCCAGGATCGGCTCGAGCTCGTACTGGGAGCAGGATGTCCATCCGCTCGGGCTCAAAGGCGCCGTGCTGTCGACAGGTACGGGCGTCGAGGGCGCATCACCGTCGACGAGGACCTCCGACGTCGCGATCCGGCGCACAGCGGTGAACGCAGCGCTGCGTACCTCCGCCTCGACGCCGAGGGAGCGGAAGATCTCCATGGTCCGCGCGTTGATGCCCGTCGCCCGTGGGTAGATCGAGGTTCCGGGGTGCCTCTCCACGGTCAAGGACTCCACGCCGTGACGGGACAGCAGTAAGGACGCCGACAGCCCGGTAGGCCCAGCCCCGACGACCAGCACGGGGACCTCGACGACGGAAAGGGCGGTCACAGCGAGGTTTCCCAGCGGCGCTCGAGCGAGACGACATTCGCCTCGCGCCGCGGTCGGTCATCCGCCGGCGGCTGTGCCGGCGCCTGCTCTCTTTGAGCTGCTTGCCAGTACACGTAGGCGACTGGATCCATGGCGATGCACGACTCGAGCAGCGCGTCCAGGAATGACTTCCACATCTCGACGACCTCCTTTGGTGGCCTCTTGTTGAGGCCGATGCGCACACGATCGCCCTCGATCGAGGAGGCCACATCGGGAGGAGTACGGAGCGGACTACTGAATCTCGGTACGGGATCTTCTGGTCGCCGCCCAGGCCGCGACCTGCGAGCGGGAGTTGAACCCCAGCTTGTCGCAGATGTTCTTGACGTGGCTTTCCGCGGTGCGCTCGGAGAGGTGCAGCCGATCGGCGATGCTCCGGTTGGACAGGCCTTGCGAGACCAGCTCCGCCACCTCCAGCTCGCGCCTCGAGAGCGGCTGGTCCCTGGCCGCGCTTGCCTCGAGCACCACCTTGGCCCGCTCGAGCCACGGCCGCATCCCCAACTCTTGAGCGATCGCCCGCGCGTTTTCGGCGAGGCGCCCCGCTTTGCCCAGCTCCTGACCGCGGGCGACGAGCATCTCTCCGTAAAGGATCTCTGAGCAGGCGACCAGTGGAGGCGCGCCCATCGTCCCATCCACCGCGACAGCGGTTTCGAAGTGCGCCGCGGCATCCTCCCATCGCTCCAGGGCGAAGGCGAGCTTGGCCAGGTAGCGTGCCGCCGAACCCAACACGGAGGAGACACCCGCGCCGGTGGTGATGACCTGGCCGGAATAGGGTAGAAGGGCCGCGTACAGCTTTGCGGTCGCCTCCGAATCGCCGACCGCGACCGCCGCATCGGCGGACATGGCGATCGCCGGAAGCCAGGCCATCAAGGGCCGGATGGCGCTCGGCGGGATGGACGCGAGCGGCCGGAGAATGGTCCGCGCCTCGCCCAGACGCCCCATCGACGCCAGCGCGAGCACCCGAAAGCCCGTCACCGGCGGTGCCATCTCCGGATAGCGGCGCACGAAAGCGTCCGCCTGGTCGAGGTCGCCTTCGGTCCGGCCGGTGAGCTGGCTCAGCGCGAACGCGTGGGAGACGTACTGGAACTCGGCGATCGGGTGATTGCCCAGGCGGCCCAGCTCGCGAGCCTCGTCCGACAGCGCGCGCGCAGCTTCGAATCGACCTCGCACGAGCGCGATCCACGACTGCGCGATCAGGCTGCGCCACCGCGCGAGCGGCTCCCTCAGCAGATCTGCCGTCCGCCTCTGCTCTGTTACCTCGATTTCGGCCTCATCGAGTCGGCCCAACTGGACGAGCGCGTCGGCCCGCCAGCTGTGGCCCCAGTGGGCGAAGGCGACCCGGCCTGTCTTCTGGCCCAGCTGCAGTGCGCGATCGGCGAGCTCGAGCCGCTCCTCGACGCCGTCGGGACCGGACCTCGCCATCTGGCGTGCGTGGATCGCAGCGAAGACGAGGTCGGGCTCTGACGCATCATCTGCGAGGCGCATCGCTTCCAGGCTGCGCTGCTGCGCCTCCTCGGCGGCGCCAGATTCCAACATCTGCATCAGCGTCACCGTCAGCTGGCTCAAGAGCCCGATCCTCATCGAGACGTCTTCAGGGGGCCGCCGCAGGGCCGCGTCGCAAAGGCGCTTGATGCCAGAGGTCAGTCCCGGGCCGCCGACCTCGGGCGCGACAAGCGCAGCCCGGGCGAGAAGCTCGCTGTCCTCGAGCTCCTCTCCGATCCGGGACACCTCCCCAGCGGCGCCGATCGCCCCGCCGGGATCGCCCGCCATGTAGCGGGCCCGTGCGACATCGAGCAGGATCTCGGCACGCCGCCGTGGTTCGAGAGCGTCGCCCAGACCGAGCGCCACCTCGAAGTGCCGAACTGATTCCTCGTAGGCAAGCTCCGCGAACGCGTCGGCGCCGGCCCGCATCGAGTAGTCGAGTGCCTTCTTTCGCAACGTCTCGTCGGCGGACGCTGCCTCCACGAAGTGATGCGCCATCTGGGCCGCGCCTCTGGGCCGGCGCTCCTCCAGCGCCTGGCCGACAAGTCGATGCAACTCTGCGCGCCGAGCGGTCGCCAGCCCCGTGTAGATGGTGTCCCGGAAAAGGCCGTGGGCGAACGCGAAGCCTCGGCCTCGCCGGGTGAGAACACCTGCCCGCACGGCCTCGTCAAGAAGATCGAGGAGCTGCGTTCGCGCCGATCCCGCCGCCGACGAGATCAGGTCGGCGTCGACCTCAGAGCCCGCGGCCGCCGCAAATGCGAGAACGTGTCGACAGTCTTCTGAGAGCGTGAGAATCCGGCGGCGCAGAATCAAGGCAACACCTGTCGGCACGGCACCGGCTGCGTCCGCCTCACGCCTGGAGCGTGATTCGCCGGCGTCATCTCGGAACGCTCTCGCGATCTCCTTGAGAAACAAGGGATTGCCCGCCGTCTGTGCCTGCAGGCGCTCGACGACATCGGCGGCAGGCCTGTACGCGGATATGTCGCGCAGCAGCACGGCGGCTTCCGCGTCATCGAGACCCGCCAGCGAGATCTCGTCCGTGCCGCCGAAGCGGGCCTTCAGGGGATGGTCTGGCTCCAGCTCGAGCTCGCGATAGGTGACGATCACCATCAGACGCGAACGCTGGATGGCTTCGGCGACCTGTCGCAGCAGGATCAGCGCCGCGGCGTCGGCCCAGTGGAGGTCCTCGAGGACGAGCACCATCGGCTGGATACGGGCTGCCCCCACCAGCAGTTGTGCGATCGCGTCATAGGTGCGAAAACGACTCGCCTCATCCGGCATCGCAGTCGCCGCGCCCGGAAAATGGTGGCGCAGCTCGGGAAAGACCTGGAGTATCTGCGGCAGGTCGCCTGCCGCCAGGCGCGCGAACTCCTCGGCTCCGATTTCGTGAACCACCGAACGGAGGATCTGGAGCCACGGCCAGTACGCCGGAGCCCCCTCCGCCTGCGTTGCGCGGCCCCAGTAGACCGCCCCGCCGCGCTCCCTCGCGTCCGCCGCGACACGCTCCGCCACACTCGTCTTCCCGATCCCGGGTTCGCCTTTGATCAGGAACAGGCCGCCGCGCCCGGCGAGCGCACGGTCGAGCCCCGCCGACAACTGCGCAAGCTCCGCCTTGCGGCCGACGAAAACCGGATCCTCGGATGCACGCGGCGCTCCGCCCATGACTCGGACCGCGACTAGTTTGCGCCACGACAGCGATACCGAAGGGCGTACCGGTCGCTGAGGGTCGTTCGCCCCTCACCCTGCCGGCCGTTCTCACCTGCGATTTCCAGGCCGGCCACCCTTCCGCGCGCCTGAATCGCCCGAACCTCATCCGCCATCAGTAGAGTGCGGGCGGTGGACTCGACCGAGCTCATCGAGCGGTGCGATCGCCTGGCGGGTCTCTCCGACCGGCGCCTGGCGTTCCCAACGGCGAACCCCGCAGCCGCGGCACGCGCGCGACAGCTGCGCGACCACCTCGACGGCTTCGTCCGTCCGCGGGTCGCCGACATCGACGCGCCGCTGCTGGTGCTGCTCCTCGGTCCCACCGGCGCCGGCAAGTCGTCGCTGCTGAACACGATCGCCGGCGCCGAGGTCAGCAAAGCCGGCGTGCTTCGGCCGACGACAAGAGACGCGGTCGTGTACGCGAGCGAGGGCGATTCCGATCGCATTCTTTCGAGCGGCCGTTTCGCCGGCATCACCAAGGACCGGCTCAAGCTGGCGGCGGCGCCCGCAAGCTCAGACGGCGTCGCCGTCATCGACGCACCCGACATCGACTCGGTCGAGCTGGACAACCGCGAGCTCGCCGATGTGCTGGTGGAGACCTGCGACCTCTGCGTGTTCGTCACGACCGCGACCCGCTACGCAGACCTCGTGCCGTGGGAGGTGCTGCACCGGGTGCGCGAGCGTGGGCTTCCGCTCGTGGTGGTGTTGAACCGCGTCCCCGCCGATGAAGAGGATCGGGCGGAGGTCGTGACGGACGCCGAGCGGCTGCTCGGCGACACCGGTCTGCGGGACGAGCGGGAGCCTGTCGAATTGATCGCGATCGACGAGGGCGACACCGATCCGCGCGTGAGTGGGCTTGCGCGGGAAAAGGCGCGCCCGTTGCTCGAGCGCATGGCGCGTCTCGCCGCCGAGACGGATGAGCGACGCGCCGTCGCGACGCAGGCCCTCGCGGGCGCGCTTCGGGGCCTGGCACCGCTCGCGCACGCCATCGCCGACGATCTCGAGCACGAGGCCATCGACGCCGAGGCGCTGCGGCGGATCGCCGCCTCCACTTACGCGGAGGAGCTCGCCTCGCTCTCCAGGTCCCTGCAGGGTGGTCTGATCCTGCGCGCCGAGGTGCTCCGCCGATGGAACGACTTCGTCGGGGCCGACCAGGTGGCAAGATTCATCTCCTCGGGTATCGGCCGGCTGCGCGCTTTGATCCTGACCGCGTTCCGCGGCACGACGGCCGCGCCGGTGACGGTCGTCGAGGCGGAGATGACGAGCACGCTCGAGGCGCTCGCGCTGCGCCACGCGACGGAAGCCGCGCGGCGGACCGCGGTGGCGTGGTCGGACCGATCCCAGGCGGCACAGCTCGTCGCGCGCAATCCAGCTCTATGGTCCGCGTCGGAAGGCTTCGGGCCTGCCATCAGAGAAGGCCTTGGGGACTGGATGGGCTCCATCATCGAGGACGTCCGCACGCACGCCGGCCGGAAGCGCGCGGTCGCGCAGATCGCGGCGCTGGGCGTCAACGTCGTGGCCGTGGCGGTGATGCTCGGCGTCTTCGCGTACACGGCCGGCCTCACGGGCGCCGAGGTGGGGATAGCGGCCGGGACGGCGTTTCTCAACCAGAAGCTCCTCGAGGCGATCTTCGGCGAGGGGGCGATGGCGGAGCTCATTGCCAACGCGCGCGCCCGGCTCGATTCGCTCCTGACCTCGCTGTTCGATCACGAGCGCGAGCGCTTCGAGGCGCTCGTCCCTCCCCCGGGAGATCTGCGCGAGCTCGCCGCGTCGCTGCGCGCGGCGGTCGAAGGCATCTCACCGTGAGCGTCGATCGCTGCCTCGAGAACCTCGACGAGGCGATCGCGGCCGCCGGGGCGCTCGGCCTCGACGCAGCCGCTGCCATCGCGACCCGTGATGTGGCGCGTGAGCGTCTCGGCTTCCCGAGCAGCGCTTACGTGCTGGCACTCGCCGGCGGCACGGGCGTCGGGAAGTCGACCTTGTTGAACGCGATCGCCGGAGAGAACGTGAGCCGCGCCGGCGCGCGCCGGCCGACGACATCGGACGCGGTCGCGTGGGTGTCCTCCACTCGCGGGCGCGAGCTGGCGGGCCTGCTGCGGTGGCTCGGCATCAGCGAGCTGCGAGAGCACACGGGTGGCACGCTCGCCGATGTCGCCGTGCTCGACCTCCCCGACTTCGACTCGATCGCGCTCGAGCATCGAGCGCGCGTGGATGCTCTGCTTCCCCGCGTCGACGCGGTCGCCTGGATCGTGGATCCGGAGAAATACATGGATGACGTCATGCACGGCGGCTATTTGAGGGAGTTCGCGCCCCGCGTCCGCCGCCAGATCGTCGTCCTCAACCGGAGCGACCTTCTCAATCCCGCGGATGCGAGCCGCGTCGCCGAGGACATGCGCGACCAGTTGCGTCGCGACGGCGCGGACGACATCGACGTCGTCGCGACGCGGGCGCGAGAGGGCGCCGGGGGCATCGGCGGGCTGCGCGAATGGCTCGAGTCTGGGGTTGAGGCGAAGCGCGTGGTCGCGTCGCGCGTCGCCGCGGAGGCGCGCCAGGCCGTTCGCGATCTCGCCTCCGATGCGGGCGTCCTGGGCGACGGTACCGAGGCCCCGCTCATCGAGCCGGCGCGCCGGGAGCGCGCTGTCTCCTCGGTCGCTCGGGGCGCGCTCGCCGTCATCGACATCGCGGGCCTCGAGCGGCAAGCTGTCGCGGCGACGCGGTTCGCGGCGAGGCGGCGCGGCGCAGGGCCCCTCCGGCACGTCACCAGCGCGATCTATCGCCTCACCGGCCGTGCGCGAGTCGCCGCGGACCCTTCCGCTTACCTGAGACGCTGGCAGCTGCGCGGTTCGCTCGCGCCCGCGGTCGAGCCGCTGCGCGAGCTCTTGACGTCAACGCTGGCTTCGGTGCCGGCGCCGATCCGCGGCGCGCTCGCCGCGATGAGTGCGCCCAGGTCGCTGGAGCATCGGCTAGCGGCGACCGTCGATCGTTCCCTCGACGCGGAAGCGGCCGGCTTCCGGGTGCCCACGAGCGCGCTGTGGCCCGTCATTGGGGCCGCCCAGTATGCAGTGACCGCTGTCCTCATCTTCGGCGCGCTCTGGTTCGCATCGCTATTCGTCATCCATGACGTGCCGGTCAGCGCGATCTCCGTGCCGTATCTCGGCCCGGTGCCAACCCCTGTCGCGCTGCTCGCCGCCGCACTTTTCGCCGGCTACGTTCTCGCGAAGCTGCTGCAGATCCACGCGGGCTGGCTCGCGCGACGGTGGGCAAGGCGCGTCGGCGTGCGTATCAGCGGCGAGGTCCGCCAGCGGATCGCCGATGACCTTCTGGTCCCCCTGGAACAATTCGACGCCTCACGCCTGGCCCTCAAGAACGCGATGCGCGCGGCGGACGACTGCTCCGAGTGAGTTGAAGCCTCCGGACCAACCCGCTTCGGTGCAGTCGGCGCCCTGCTGTTGACGCAGTTCCGGCTCAGGTCGCCTGGAGCAGCGTCATCGACCGCGCCTGCGTGGTGACGCGCCGGGCCACCGGCCGGGACTCGGGCTGCAGGCGGGCTGTGTCGAGGATCATCGTCCACGCGCGCCCATACCCCCTAGGGATCACCCAGTCCACCGGCTCGTAGTGCGCGTTGAAAAGCAGCAGGAACGAGTCGTCAGTGATCGGCCGGCCCCGTTCGTCGTGCGACGCGATCGCCTTGCCGTTGAGGAAAACGCCCAGCGAGCGCGCGTGCCAGGCCTCCCAGTCTTTGTCCGTCATCGCCTTTCCGTCGGGCTTGAACCAGCCGATGTCGATCGCACCGCGGATCGGCCGGCCCTGGAACCAGCGCCGGCGACGAAACATCGGGTGGTCCCGCCGGAAGGCGATGACCCAGCGCGTGAAGTCGAGCAGCGGCTGGTCGATCTGCTCCCAGTCGAACCACGAGATCGCGTTGTCCTGGCAGTAAGCGTTGTTGTTGCCTCGCTGCGTCCGCCCCAGCTCGTCGCCGCCCAGCAGCATCGGAACGCCCTGCGAGAGAAACAGCGTGCCCAGCAGGTTGCGCTGCTGCCTGGCCCTGCACGCAAGCACGTCAGGGTCGTCGCTGTCCCCCTCGGCTCCGCAGTTCCAGGACCGGTTGTACGATTCACCGTCCGCGTTGTCCTCGCCATTCGCCTCGTTGTGCTTCTCGTTGTAGGAGACCTGGTCGCGCAGGGTGAAGCCATCGTGCGCGGTGACGAAGTTGATGCTCGCGACCGGCCTTCGGGTGTCGGCCTGGTAGAGGTCGGAGCTGCCGGTGAGGCGTGACGCGAGCTCGGCGACGGTGGAGGGCTCGCCGCGCCAGAAGTCGCGTACCGTGTCGCGATAGCGGCCGTTCCATTCCGACCACAGGGCGGGGAAGTTGCCGACCGCATAGCCGCCCTCGCCGATGTCCCACGGCTCGGCGATGAGCTTGACCTGGCTGACCACCGGGTCCTGCTGGATCAGGTCGAAGAAGGTCGAAAGCCGGTCGACTTCGTAGAACTCCCTCGCCAGGGTGGCGGCCAGGTCGAAACGGAAGCCGTCGACGTGCATCTCGATCACCCAGTAGCGGAGCGAATCCATGATCAGCTGGAGGGTGTGCGGGTGGCTGACGTTCAGGCTGTTGCCAGTCCCGGTCGTGTCGTAGTAAAAGGAACGGTCCTCGGCGACCAGCCGGTAGTAGGCGGAGTTGTCGATGCCCTTGAAGCACAGGGTCGGGCCGAGGTGGTTGCCCTCGGCGGTGTGGTTGTAGACCACGTCGAGGATGACCTCGATGCCGGCCCGATGAAGGCTCCTCACCATCGCCTTGAACTCGTCCACCTGCTCGCCGCGCTGACCGGTGCTGGCGTACTCGTTGTGAGGAGCGAAGAACCCGATCGTGTTGTACCCCCAGTAGTTGCGCAGGGATCGCTGGACCAGGTGGTGGTCGTGCACGAACTGGTGGATCGGCATCAGCTCGACCGCGGTCACGCCCAAAGAAAGCAGGTGGTCGATGACCGCCGGGTGGGCGAAGCCCGCGTAGGTGCCGCGAAGGTGCTCAGGCACCGCGGGATGGCGGCGCGTGAACCCCTTCAAATGGGTCTCGTAGATCACCGTCTCGTGCAGCGGGATGTCGGGCGGCCGGTCGCCGGCCCAGTCGAAGTGCGGGTGGTGGACCACCGACTTAAAGACATGCGGGGCGCTGTCGGCGAGGTTGATCGCGCCCTCGTTCTCCAGGTCGTGTGCGTAGCACGAAGGGTTCCAGTCGACGCCGCCCACGATCGCCTTGGCGTACGGGTCGAGCAGCAGCTTGCGCGGGTTGCAGCGGACCCCGTTCGGCGGGTCGTATTCCCCGTGCACCCGGTACCCGTAGCGCTGGCCGGGGTTGACGCCAGGCAGGTACCCGTGCCAGTTGAAGGCATCGACCTCTTCGAGGCGCACGCGCCGCTCAATGCCCTCGTCGTCGAACAGGCATAGGTCGACCGCCTCCGCGACCTCGGAGAACAGCGCGAAGTTGGTGCCCTCGCCGTCGTACGTGGCGCCCAGCGGATAGGCGCGGCCCGGCCACACGGAGATCCGCTCCTGCACGACGTCAGCCATCGCCGGGCACTCTCTCGAACACGGTGACCGAGGGCGAATCGAGCATGGGCCGGAAGCGGGCCGGAGCGCCGGACTTCCCGTCCTCGCTCCCGAGGTTGACGCGCACGATCGCCCCCTCCCGCTCGAACGCCAGGACCCTGGACGCCTCGTCGACCTCGACCCGTACCTCATCGGCGGCCGGCAGGCGGCGGCGCAGGCCGATCAGGGCCCGATGCCAATCGAGCATCGCCCGATGCGCAGGCTCCTCGAGCTCGTTCCAGTCCAGCTTCGAGCGCTCGAAGGTCGCGGGGTCCTGCGGGTCGGGCACCTGCTCGGGGTCCCAGCCGAAGGCGGCGAACTCGCGTCGGCGGCCCTCCCGGACGGCCTTACCCAGCTCGGGGTCGGCGAAGTCGGTGAAGTACTGGAAGGGGGCGCTCGCCGCCCACTCCTCGCCCTGGAAGAGCATGGGCGTGAACGGCGACGTGAGCAGAAGCGCGGCCGCGGCTTTCGTCTCGCCCTCGCCGACCAGCGCGCACAGGCGGTCGCCGGCGGCCCGGTTGCCCACCTGGTCGTGGTTCTGGGCGGCGACCAGGAACCTGTGGTCGGCCACGCCCGTCGCCGCCCGCCCGCGCGTGCGCTGCCGGTACTCCGACCACACGCCGTCGTAGACCCAGGCCTGCCGGAGCGCCTTGCCGAGCTGCTCGAGGGAGCCGAAGTCCGCGTAGTAGCCCGAGCCCTCGCCGGTCAGCGCGGCGTGCAGCGCATGGTGCCAGTCGTCGGACCACACGGCCTCCAGGCCGTAGCCTCCGGCATCGCGGCTGCGCACGACCCGCGGGTCATTGAGGTCGGATTCGGCGACGAGGAACATCGTGCGGTGGAGCTCCTCGCCCAGGGCCTCGACCTCCTCCTGCAGCCGCTCCAGGATGTGGACCGGCGTCTGGTCGATGATCACGTGCACGGCGTCCAGCCGCAGACCGTCGATGTGGTAGTCGCGCATCCACATCAACGCGCTGTCGACGATGAGCCGGCGGACCTCGTCGCTGCCCCGACCGTCGAAGTTGACCGCGGGTCCCCACCCGGTCTTGTGGCGCTCGGTGAAGTACGGGCCGAACTCGGCCAGGAAGTTGCCGGCGGGGCCGAGGTGGTTGTAGACGACGTCGAGCACCACGCCCAAGCCCGCGGCGTGGCACGCGTCGACCAGGCGCTTGAGGCCGGCCGGCCCGCCATACGCGTGGTGCGGCGCGAAGAGGTCGACCCCGTCGTAACCCCAGCCCCGGGCCCCGTCGAACTCCGCCACGGGCATCAGCTCGACCAGGTCGATCCCGAGCTCGACCAGGTGCGGCAGGCGCTCGACCACGCCGTCGAACGTGCCCTGGGGCGAGAACGTGCCGACGTGCAGCTCGTAGAGCACGGATCCGGCCAGCGGCAGGCCCCGCCAGCCGGCGTCGCCCCAGGCGTGGGCGGCGTGGTCGACCACCTCGGAGAGGCCGAACACGCCATCGGGCTGCGACGGCGACCGTGGGTCGGGGCGCACGTCGCCTCCGTCCAGTGAGTAGCCGTAGCGCATGCCGGGCTCCGCCGCCACACCTTCCGCCTCCCACCACCCGCGCTGCGTGGGGGTCATGGCGTGACGCCTGCCGCCGGCGAGCAGCTCGACGCGCTCCTGGCCGGGCGCCCAGACCTTGAAGGTCAGCGTCAATCGCCCGTCCTGGCGAGGACCGCCACCGGAAAGGCCGAGAGCAGGCTTGTCAGCTCGACCCGGCCTCCTTCCACGGTCGCCCCGCCGAGCACGTCCTCCCAACGCCCGTCGGGAAGCTCGACGGTGGTGTCCACCCAGCCCGCGCCGAGGCCTGCAAGCAGCCGGGGCACGACGACTCCGAGCCGCCGCCCGCGGGCGAAGGCCACCACGTGCCTCGCCTTTGCACCGGACGCCGCCAGCGGCGCGTATTCGGCGGACTGGAAGAGCTCGGGCATGTCCCGCCGCCGCTCGAGGAGGCGGGCGATCAGCCAGAGCTTGGGCACGCCCTCGTCCGACCGCGCCATGACGCCGGCCGCCGGCAGCGCCCCCGCCTCGGCGAGGAGCCGGCGCCGAAGCTCGAAGTCGACCGGACGGCGGTTGTCGGGGTCGACCAGGCTGAGGTCCCACAGCTCGGTCCCCTGGTACACATCGGGCACGCCCGGGCAGGTCAGGAGCAGCGCGGTCTGGGACAGGGAGGTGATGCGGCCGAGGGCAACGATCTGCATCCGGCCCATGAAGTTCTGGAAGTCGCCCATGAGCTCGGCGTCCGCCATCACGGCGTCGACGAAATGCGCAACGGCATCCTCGTATGCGGGCACCGGGTTCGTCCAGGACGTGTGCACGTTGGCCTCGCGGGCCGACTTGATCAGACACCGCGTGAGCCGCGTCGCATCGATCGGCCAGGCGCCCACCAGCGTCTGGTACATCAGGTATTCGAGGCTGCGGTCGGGGTAGCCCTGCGAGCGGTAGGGGTCGTTGTGCTCGGCCCAGCGGCGAACGGCCGCGTCCCATTCGGCCGGCATCTCCGAGAGCAGGTGGAGCCTCGCCCGCACGTCGCCGCTTCGCTTCGTGTCGTGCGTGGAGAGCGTGAGCATCGTCGCGGGCCATGTGGAGGCGATGCGCGCGCAGTAGGCGTGGAACTCCTCGACGGGACGGCCGAACACGCCGGGGTCGCTCCCCACTTCGTTCAGCGAGACCAGGCGCTGGTAGCGGTAGAAGGCCGTGTCCTCCACACCTTTGGCCATGACCGCGGGCGTGAACTGTTGGAATCGGGCAGCGAACTCCGCCTCCCTCGGGCCCTCGTGCTCCATCAGCGCGAGGCGGCCGATGAAGGCGAGCAGCTCGGCGTCGACATCAGGACGCCGCCGCGTCGCCTCCTCGACCGCGGCGACCACGCGCGCGCGATCGGCGTCGCTCACCTCGCCCGCGCGGACGTACGTGCGATAGACGGTCAGCGCGGCCGCGATCTCCCGGATCGCCTCCTTCAGCTCCCTCCTGGTCCGGTCGCGGTGCTGCCGGTAGCGCTCGCAGATGTCCACCAGCAGGCTCGCCAGACGCTCGAAGTCGGGTGACAGCTCGGTCGCGATGTTCTCGTGCTTGCTCGTGCGCACCACATCGGGGTAGCGCAGCGGCTCGCCCGTGTACGCGTGGTACAGCGCTGTCATGGCCTCTTCGTTCTGCGATTCGACGAACAGGGCGTCCACGTGTCCGATGAAGTCGTAGCCCGTCGTTCCCTGCACGGGGAACACGCCGGGAAGCTCTTCGCCGCGCTCGAGCACCTTCTCGATCACCACGTAAGCGTCCGGCGCGACCGCCCGCAGCTTTTCCAGATAGGCCTCCGGGTCGCGCAGCCCGTCGACGTGGTCGACCCGCAGGCCGGACACGCTTCCTTCCGCGACCAGGCCGAACACGAGCCGGTGGCTGTCCTCGAGCACGCGGTCCAGCTCGACCCGCAGGCCGACCAGCGTGTCGATGGTGAAGAAGCGGCGATAGTTGAGCTCTTCCTGCGCGGTGCGCCAGTAGGCGAGGCGGTAGTGCTGGCGCTGGAGCAGCGCGTCCAGGGCATCGATGTCGCCGGCCACCGTCTCGACGTCCGCGCCGTCGAGGGTTTCGGGCGCGACGGGGAAGACGTCGTCGTGATAGCGGACGACGGCCTCCGAGCCCTGGCGCTCGAGGGTCAGCTTGCCCGACTGGAGCTCGCGGCCGTAACGGTCCTCGAGCACGCCCAGCAGGACTTTGCCTTTGACCGTCCAGATCGCCGGCTCCCAGTCGATGTCGAAGTAGCCGGCGAACGGGCTCATGCGGCCGCGTTTCAGGATGTCCCACCACCACGGGCTGGCGCGGCCGGAGGTCGCCATGTGGTTGGGCACTATGTCAATGAGGACGCTGATGCCGCGCGCGCGGAGCGCTGCCACCATGTCGCGGAAGCCGGTCTCCCCGCCGAGCTCAGAGTTGATGCGGGTCGGATCCACGACGTCGTAGCCGTGGCTGCTCCCCGACGCCGCCTGCAGGATGGGCGAGGTGTAGACGTGCGAGACGCCGAGCGCGGCCAGGTAATCGGCCTGGGCGGTGACCGCCGCGAAGGGGAAGTCCCTGGAGAGCTGCACCCGATACGTGCAGCGGGGGACCTGGGCAGGAGGCACGCCACATTTTCGCCGTAGAGGGCCGGACGGTGTTCGCCCCTGCTGGATCGCAGCTATGAAGGCGCTGGCGAGCACCTCCGCAGCCTCACCACGCCGGCTCCTAGCGCTGGATCGGTGCCGGCGTCTCCATCCTGCGCCACGGCGGCTGCATTCCTGGACCGATGCGCTCGCCTGGCTGGAGCCGCGGATGATGGTCCCGAGCCGGGCCTTCGGCCGCGAAGGAAGGTCCGTAGTGCCGACCGCCAGGATGGCGCCCGCAGCAAGGAGAACGCCGGCAAGGATGCCGAGTGTGCGCTGTGTCATGGCTTGGGCGGCTCGCGCAGGAGGTCCCTGGAGCGCGTGTACTCCTCAGCCGTGATCTCGCCCGACGCGAAGCGGCGGGCCAGGATGTCGAGCGGGGTCTCCGCCGGCGGATGGGGTGCCGGTGGATTGGCCCGCCAGCCGTTCGGTCCAGCCAGCGCCCTGACCACCCAGATGATCAGCAGCACCAGGCCGGCAAGCAACAAGAGGCTGGCCAGGCCGCTGAAGAGAGCGAACGGGAAGAAGTGATATGTCACGTTCTGGACACGCCTCCGAGTCTTTTGGGCTGATCGCTCTTGCGATCTCGATCCATCATCGAGCTGCTTCCTTGGAGCAAGCTCAAATCTGGCTGAGAGCTGATTGCCTTCGGAAGGAGGTGCGATATGCCTGGGAGCACGCTCAGTTCGAGCTCTCGATCTGGGTTGCGGTTTCGGCCTCGAGCTCCACTTCGACGAGGAACCCGTCGCCGATGAGAGCCGCGACATGGAGCATCGTGCTCGCCGGCGCGACCGCTCCCATCGCCTCCGCGTGAGCGCGACCTGCCGCTGCCCAGTCGGCTTCAGGTGCAAGGTACACGCGCGTCCTGACCACATCGTCGATCTCGCCGCCAAGCGCTCGAAGGGCTCTGATCGCGCGTTCCAGAGCAACCTGCGTCTGCAGATACGTGTCGCCAGGGTGGAGGGCGCGGCCGTCGGGTCCTGTCGCGGTCGTGCCGCTGACGGCAATGTGGCCGAGCCGGCGCACGGCGCGCGAGTAACCGGCCTCCTGTTCCCACCCTCCGCCATCGCGGTGTCGCCTGGTGATCCCCGCCACTTGGGCAACACTAACAACCGGTCGGTGAGGTGAAGTTCAGCGTCCGGTTCAACAACGATCTGCCGGCGGAACGGTTCGTTCGGATGGCCGCCCTCGCTGAGGAGTCCGGCTTTGACCAGATCTGGGTCTCCAACGACCTCTTCTGGCGATCCGGGCCCGTGTTGGTGGCGGCAGCCGCAAGGGTCACGAGCCGGATCGCCCTTGGCATCGGCGTCTTCAATCCCGTCTCCATGCATCCGGCCGAGATCGCGATGGCGGCTTCCACGCTGCAGGAGCTGTCTGGTGGGCGTTTCTGCCTTGGCCTCGGGGCGGGCGCGGACCGGTTCCTCGAGTGGGCGGGCCTCTCGGTCGATCCTCCGGTGTCGAGGACCGAGCGCGCGCTCAAAGAGATCCGCACGCTGCTCGACGGCGGCGCTCCCGAAGGCTGGCGGCCCGAGGGCCGGCTGCGCACGGACCCGGCTTCCGCACCCATCTACATCGGCGCCATGGGACCGCGAATGCTGCAGCTCGCCGGCCGGCTCGCCGACGGGGCGCTGCCGCTGCTGCTCCCGCCAGACCGCTACCGCTTCGCCCTCGCGCAGATCAGCGAGGGGGCCAGGCGTGCGGGCCGCGATCCGGAGGCGCTCGACGTCGCGGCATGCGTCTGGTGCTCCGTCGACGCCGGCGACGCCCAGGCCACGCGCGCTCTTGCATCGAAGATCGCCTACTACGGCGCGAGCTTCTCGCCGGACATCCTCGAGGGCGTGGCGCTGACCCTCGATGACTTCCGTCCCATCCAGGAGGCGATGTCAAAAGGCGACGTCGAGCGGGCGACCGACCTCGTCAACCCCGCGATGCTGAGCCTCGGCGTTGCCGGCACCGCCGACGACGTGGTCGAGGCGTGCGCGAAACTCGTCGCCGCGGGAGCCCGCCACATCTCCTTCGGGCCGCCACTGGGTCCTGATCCGGAACAGGCGGTGGTCGCGCTGGGGGCGAAAGTGGTACCCGCCCTGAGGCGCACCGCCGAGCGCAGCTAGAGCAGGGCGGCGCCCGCCAGCTCCATGAGCTGGTCCAGGCCGGCCATCGGTCCGTCTGTTCCGGCCGCGGCCAGCGTGAGCCCGAGCCTCACGCATCGCCCCGACGTGTGACCGAACCGCCCCAGCGGCCCGGCATCGCCGCTCTTCAGATACAGATGAGCCGGCTCGGGAAGCTCGCCCCGGGACGCGTGTTCGAGGAGAGTCACCGACAGGCTGGTGGTGAGGGGGCCGGCGCGCCTGGCGATCGCCGCCGCCGCTGAAGCCTGGCCGTGGAAGAGAGTCAGGCCGGCCGCGTAACCCACCAGCACGTCGTCCCCCGCCGGAGTGAGGCCGGGTCCACGGCCCGCCAGCTTCAGAACATCGGGCCGCAGCCACGGGCCGCCGGTGGGCACATACGACACCGCCGGCACAGGGTTCCAGGCCGGGCCCGGCTCGACCACGTCACGTCCGATCCGCAACGCACCGTCGCCCAGGGCGACACGATCGCCACGCCCGGCGCGAGCGGTCGTTTCGACACCGTTCGGCATGCGCGGTCTACCCGGCCCAGTCAAGGCGAGGACAAACGTCCCGAAGTCGACATAACCTTCGCCGATCGCCACACCGTGAACCGACGGTCGGTGGAAGCCCGGCAGCACCCCCAAGCTGACCGACAGCGCCTTCACGCCTGCGCGACGAGCCGCGTACCCGTCTCGCCGCGAAGCGCGGCCGCGAGCTGGTCGGTGGATGTGATCAGGACCTCGCTGCCGCCCGCGCGCAGATAGCCGAGCGCGGCCTCGATCTTCGGCCCCATGCTCCCCGGAGGAAACTGGCCGTCTTGGAGGTGCCGCTCGGCTTCCTCCAGGGTCATGCGATCGAGGAAATGCTGGTCGGGCGTGCCGAAGTTGATCGCGACCTTGGCGACCCCGGTCGTGATCACGAAGAGGTCCGCGCCGATGCCCGCCGCGAGCAGCGAGGACGCGAAGTCTTTGTCGATCACCGCCTGGACGCCACGAAAACCGCCGTCCTTGTCCTCGACCACCGGGATGCCGCCTCCCCCGGCGGCGATGACGATGAAGCCCTGGCGGACAAGCGAGGCCACCGCCGCGAGCTCGACGATGCTCTTGGGGCGCGGCGAGGCGACCACTCGCCGCCAGCCGCGGCCCGAGTCTTCGACCATGGCCCAGCCCTCGCGCGCCTGCAGCTCCTTCGCCTCGTCAGGTTTGAACCACGAGCCGATCGGCTTGGTCGGGTGCGTGAAGGCCTGGTCCGCCTCGTCGACGACGGTATGCGTGATGACGGCGACCACCGTGCGCTCGATGCCGGCCGCGCGCAGCTCGTTGGTGAGCGCGCCGCTGACGATGTAGCCGATACCTCCCTGGGAGTCGGCAACGGCGACATCCAGCCCGATGCGTGGGATGCTGGTGTCGATCCTCGCCACGATGTCGGAGCGGCGCAGGATGAAGCCGGCCTGCGGCCCGTTGCCGTGCGTGACGACCACCGTCCAGCCATCCGCGACCATGGCTGCGATCTCGCGCGAGATCCGGCCGGCGGCCACGAACTGGTCGGCGATGCTGCCGTGCTTGTTGTCCGGCACAAGCGCGTTGCCGCCGATCGCCACCACCGCGGTGCGGTGGCTCAAAGCGAGGCCTCGACCGCGGCCAGCGCCTCGACGAAGCACTCCATCGGCGCGCGCGTGATGCCGGCGCCGATCTGGCCGACGCCCGGCCGGCGGTGCGCGATCCCGGTGTCGATGACCGGCGCCGAGCCTGTGTCGAGGACCTTGCGGAGGTCGATCCCGGTCGGGCTGCCGGCGAAGCCCAGCGGCGGGAGCTGGAAGTCGCGGCTGCGGGCAAGAGTGATGTCGGCCATCTCGATGCTGTAGGCGACCGCATCGGCCGGCGTCCCGCCGATGAAGCCGACCACCGCGGGGGCCGCCGCCATCGCGAAACCGCCGATCCCCGCCGTCTCCGTGATCGCGCTGTCGCCCAGGTCCGGGTTGGCGTCTTCCGGGCCGTAGCCCGCGAAGTACAGCCCGTCCGGCACCGGAGCCGGCGTGACAAACCAGCGCTCGCCGCACCCGCTGACGCGAATGCCGAAGTCGACGCCATTGCGAGCCATCGTCGTCACGAGCGTCGAATGGGGGACCCCGTGGCCGGCCGCGGTGATCAGCTTGCAGGCCGCCATGTTGGCGTTGAGCGAGAAATGGTTATTGTCGCGCATGAACTCGAGCACCCGCACTCCCGCCTCTCCCTGGCGGGCGAGCGCGGGCGCCAGCTGCCGGCTCCACATCGAAGTCGAGCCGACGTTGCGGTTGTGGCACTCATCGCCCATCTGCAGGGCCTGGGCGATGTTGGCCTTGATGTTCACAGGCTCCTCGAGCGAGCGGAGGGCCGCGCTCAGAGTCGGGCCGACCTCCGCGTTCATCCAGCGCAGCTTGTTCAGGACCTCGTCGTCGTTTGCTCCGAAGCGCAGCGCCCTGCCGATGCCTTCGTTGAGGTTGGAGTAGGCGCGCCGGCCGGTGGTTGGGTCCTCGAGCACGTAGACCGGCATGGACGGCGAGATGAGGCCGGCCATGGGGCCGACCGCGTCGTGGTGGTGGCAGGGAGCGAACCTGACCTCGCCGGAGGCCGCGATCCGCTCCGCGCCGTCCAGGTCGGGGGCCCAACCTTCGAGCACGATCGCGCCCGCCACCGCGCCGCGCATCGGCCCGCACATCCGGTCCCACTCGATGGGCGGCCCGGCGTGCAGCAGCAGCTTGCCCTCGCCCAGGGCCGGGATGGCCTGGTGGGCGGGCACGACGTCGACCATCACCGCCTGGGCCGCGAGCACGCGCTCGATCGCCGTGGCGTTGGCCAGCTCGATCCGCTCATCGCCCATCATTCGCGCCAGCCGCATCGCGGCCTCGGCATCGCCGAGCGCGGGAGGGCGCCAGTCCAGCGTCACCACCGGGACGCCGGCCGCGGCGAGCGGCTCGGCGAAGCTGGCAAGGCCGACGTTGACCGCCTTGAGCTCGCCCGCCAGCAGCTCGTCGAGCGAGCTCAAACACGCGCTCCCACGAGCTCGGCGGCCAGGCGCACCGCGGCCGTGCTGCTCGGCGCCAGGACGGCACCAGCCACGCTGAGCTTGCGCTGCTGCGCGGCCAGGCCCTGGCGGTCGCCCTCGGTCCCGCACACGAACGCGATCACGATCGGGCCGTCCGCTTCCGCGATCGCCGGCGCCAGGGCGCCGGCTGGATCGTCGGCCGAGCCGGTGCCGAGCACGACATCGACCAGGACCACGGCCGTGTCCGGCGCGTGGATGGCCGCGCGCAGGAAGTCGACGCGCAGCGTGGGGTCGATCATCGGGTGCGGCCGGCCGATCGTGAACTCGTCCCCGCCGAGGTCGAGCACCAGGTGGCCCGGCGGGAGGCTGATCGGATGACCGGCGATCCAGTGCCCGACCGAGGTCTTCACGTCGCCGAGGAGCAGCCCCGCCTCGTACGCGAACGTGCCGCCGGAGAAGAGCGCGCGGATAGCGTCGCGGCCGGACGGCACCCTGTCCGCGACCTGGGGAGCCGCCGCGGCGCGCATGTCACGCCCGAGGCTCAGGCCCGCCGCGGTGGCGGCGGCCTCGGCGAGAGTCGTCGCGGCGTGCACGTTCGGCTCGCCCGCCTCGAGCTTCGACCCGATGAAGTTGACGACCACCTGCTTCGAGCAGCGCGCCGCGCGTTCGATCACCCTCCTGGCGACGCTCGGCGCGGGCGGCTTCGAGACGAGCACGATCACCTTCGTGGCCGGGTCCGCCTCCAGGGCTGTGAGCGCGAACAGCATGGACCGGGCGCCAATCCGCTCCGACAGGTCGTGGCTGCCCACGCCGATCAGCTGGCTGATTCCCGCCCCGGCGGCGTCGATCAGGCAGGAGATCTCCTGGCTGCCGGTGCCCGAAGCGCCGATGATGCCGATGTCGCCCCGACGCACGGCGTTGGCGAAGCCGAGCGGCACGCCGTTGACGATCGCGGTTCCGCAGTCCGGTCCCATCACGAGCAGGCCGCGACGCCCGGCCTCCTCTTTGAGCAGCAGCTCATCGTCGAGCGACACGTTGTCGCTGAAGAGGAAGACGTGCATGCCCAGCTTGAGAGCCTTGAGCGCCTCGGCCGCCGCGTAGGCGCCGGGCGTCGAGATCAGGGCAAGGTTCGCGTCGCCGGCCAGGCTGAGCGCACGCGGCCTACGCTCGCCGCCGGTCGCCGCCGCCGCTGATGGCTGGGTGTCGAGCGCCGATTCCGCCTCGTCGAGCAGAGCGTCGAGCAAGCCCTCCTCGGCGCGGACGGCGATCACGAGGTCGTTCGGCCCCGCGGCACCACCGGCGTCGTCCAGCAGGCCGGCCTCGCGGAGGATGTCCTTGTTGGCGGGAGTGCCCATCATCAGGGAGGCACCGGCGACCTCGGTCCGGGTTGACAGCGTCGCGGCGATGCGCATCAGCACGACCGAGTCGAAGTACGCGTTGCGCTTGACCCGAGTCCGTGCGACCTGCCCCATCCAGGCGCATCAGTATGCGTCACCGCCGGCGGGCAGGCTGCGTTGACAGTCGTAGGCGGCGATCGGTAGGCTGGTCGAGCGCCCGCACACTTCGCGGTTCGCGCCTTGGGCTCAGGGGGAAGAAGGCCAATGGGGCGTTTGCCAACGCGTTCAGCGCTGACTCTTCTCGCGGCCGTGTCGCTCATCCTGCTTGCCGCTCAACCGGCGCTCGCAGCCCGGCCGGCGCCCGTCAAGCAGGCCACCGTCGTCGGCACCGGCGGTGCCGCGACGAGCGTCGACCCGATCGCCACGAAGGTTGCGATCGACGTCCTGCGACGAGGCGGCAACGCGGTCGATGCTGCGGTGGCGGCGGCCGCTGCGCTCGGAGTCGTCGAGCCTTTCTCGTGCGGCGTGGGTGGCGGCGGTTTCATGGTCCTCTACAGCGCTCGAGACGGTCGCGTGTTCACGCTCGACGGGCGTGAGACGGCGCCCGCGGCGTTTCGGCCCGACAGCTTCATCGACCCGTCGACCGGGAACCCCATCCCATTCGCGGAGGGAGTGACCAGCGGTCTCGGCGTGGGCGTGCCCGGCACGCCGCGGCTGTGGGAGGACGCGCTGGCCCGATTCGGGTCGATCCCCCTCGCCGACGCTCTGGCGCCTTCCATCGCGATCGCACGCGGCGGCTTCGAGGTCGACCAGACATTCCACGACCAGGTGGCTTCCAACCAGGCGCGGTTCCAGGACTTCACATCGACCCGGCAGCTCTACCTGCCGGATGGCAGCGCCCCGGCCGTCGGCTCGACGTTCCGCAACCCGGACCTCGCGCAGGTCTACCAGACGCTGGCCGCCCACGGGATGGACGCGTTCTACGGCGGCGATGTGGCCAAAGCGATCGTGGCGACCGTTCAGCATCCGCCCTTGGTGTCAGGCGTCACCCGCACGGTGCGGCCTGGCCTGATGACCGCCGCCGATCTGGCGGCGTACCGGGCCATCTCGCGGGCGCCGACCGACGTCCGGTACCGCGGCTATGAGGTCTTCAGCATGGGACCGCCGTCGAGCGGCGGCTCGACCGTGGGCGAGGCGCTCAACATCCTCGAGGGCTACGATCTCGGCGCTCTCTCACGGGCCGATGCCCTGTACCTGATGCTCGAGGCGTCGAAGCTCGCGTTTGCCGATCGGAACCAGTACGTCGCCGACCCGGACTTCGTGGACGTGCCCTTGCACGGCCTGCTCTCGGACGGCTACGCGGAGCAGCGTCGCGCGCTCATCGGGCCGACCGCGCTCCCGGTTCCCGTCGCACCAGGCGATCCGTCGCCGGTCGACCAGGCGTCGTCATCGACGACGCACCTGACCGTTTCCGACCGCTTCGGCAACGTCGTCTCCTACACCTTCACGATCGAGCAGATCGGCGGGAGCGGCATGGTCGTCCCGGGCCACGGCTTCTTGCTCAACAACGAGCTCACCGACTTCAACTTCGTGCCGGGGAGCGCAAACTCGCCCGCGGGAGGCAAGCGCCCACGCTCCAGCATGGCGCCCACGGTCGTGTTGAAGGAGGGCAAGCCGATGCTGGGTCTTGGGTCCCCTGGGGGCGCCACGATCATCACCACGGTGCTGCAGCTTCTGCTCGAGCGGTTGGATCTTGGCCGGACGCTGCCTGAGTCCATCGCCACGGCGCGGCTGTCACAGCGGAACACCGCCACCACCCAGGCCGAGCCGGCCTTCTTCGGCACCGCCGAGCAGGCGGCGCTCGAAGCCCTCGGCGAGAGCTTCAGCTCCACACCGGAGATCGGCGCCGCAACTGGAATCGAGTTCCTCTCCGCCGGGCTCGTGATGGCAGCCGCGGAGCCTGTCCGGCGTGGCGGTGGCAGCGCGATGGTCGTGGAGCCGCAAACCTAGGGAAACCAACTCCACGAGGGCCCGACCCGGGGCCCCCTCGCAGTCCGCAGCGTTGTGCCTGCTGAGCCAGCTCGCCCGCGTCGACGGGGACGGTGCTTCCGGTCAGCGCGGAAGCCGGCGGTCGAAGCCAGGTCGGATCGGCCAGAGCGTGACCACGTTCACGGGGCAGGTCATCACACCGCGATTCCCGGCGCCTTCGCGCCCTAGCGCTTGATCCCCCGAGCGGTGTTTTCGTCGACCTCGACCACCTTCATCCGACCGCGGGCGCCTGACTTCAGCCGGACCGTCGACGCAGGCACGTCGAAATGCCTCGCCACCGCGGCGAGCGCCGCCTTGTTGGCGGCGCCTTCGACCGGGGCCGCGGTGACCCACAGCTCCAGCACGCCATCCTTCCAGGAGGACCTGGCGTGCGAGGCTCGCGGGTGCACGCGGACGGTGATGACCATGCCGCAAATGAACTCTAAGGTCCGCCTCGCGTCCTTATATGTATGTATGGAGGGGAGCGGCTGCCTCGCTCAGCGACCCAGGTCCCGCCTGCTCTCCCACAGGTGGTCGGCGCACCTGAGCGCGAGGGCCTGGATGGTTGCGGTCGGGTTCACGCCTCCGCTCGTGGGCAGGCTGCTGCCATCGACGATGTAGAGGTTGGGAACGTCGTGCGCCCGATTGAAGGCATCGACCACCGAATCCCCCGGGTTCGAACCCATCCGAGCGGTCCCGAGGAGGTGCCAGCCCCATATCGGCGACAGACCGAAGTCACGCACCGAGCTGGCTCCGGCAGCCTCCAGCACCTGGTGGGCGTGGGCGATCATGTCGTTTCCCAGGGCCTTGCTGTTGTCACTCAGCGTGTACCAGGTCCGCACGCCGGGAAGACCGAATTGATCCTGGTGGTCCCAATCGAGCACGACCCGATTCGACTCTTCAGGGAGGTCCTCGCCGCACAGGTACATGACGATCTCGTGGTTCAGCCGCCCATCCAGGGCGGCGTGGTGGCCAGGACCCCAGGGGGCGACCTGCAGGGCGAGGTTGAGCGGGGACCAGCCCCGGCACCCGCTCATGATGAAGCCGCGTTGGTAAGGGCGCGAGGAGTCCGTCTCGTAGAACTGACGCGTGGAGACGGTGCCGCCCCAGCTGCCGTGCCAGCCTTCGACGGCGTCCCTGAAGAGACCAACCGCGAAGCTCTGGACGTGGGTCATCAGGTTCTTGCCGACGAGCCCGCTCGAGTTGGCGAGCCCGTCAGGGTGCGCCGGCGAGGCCGACAGCATCAGCAACCTGGGCGTGCCAAGACCGCCGCAGGCGACGACCACGACCGCGGCGCGCACCTCTCGGATGATGCCGGTCGCGTCGTAGTAAAGGGCGCCTGTGGCGCGCCCGTCCGGACCCAGCACGATCTCGCGGACGCGCGCATTCGTCCGCAGGTCGACCCCGCTCTTCAGCGCACGCGGCCAGTAGGCCACGTCGGCCGTCGACAGCGAGCCGTGAGGGCAGCCGAAGGCGCACCAGCCACGGTTGTCACAGGCGGCGCGGCCCGCGTAAGGGGCCGTGACGATCGCCTGCTCGGTCGGCCACCAGTACCAGCCGAGCTTCTCGTACCCGTCGCGGAGCAGCTCGCCCGGCCTGCCCAGCGGCGCCGGGGGAAGCGGCAGGGGATCCCGCTCCGGGCCGCAGGGATCGCCGGCGAGGCCCGCGACCCCGGCGATCGCCTCGTTGATCGTGTAGTACGGGGCGAGCTCCTTGTACGTCAGCGGCCAGTCCGCACCCACCCCATCGAGGCTCCGGACCCGAAAGTCCGAAGGCGCCAGGCGCCAGTAGTTCCCTGCGAAACCGATCGTGCTGCCGCCGACGGCGTTGTACATGTAGATGTCCACCGGGTTGTCCCCGTCGCTGCCGACCGGGTAGTCGGCGGGCCAGCGCCGGACGTTGGGGTTGGCCGCCCAGTGGCGGCGGCCGCGCACCTCCCAGTCGAGGTGCGCCTTCGGCAGCTTCGAGCGGTCGATCCAGTCACCCTGTTCGAGACAGATGACGCCGGCGCCCCGCTCCGCCAGCCGGAGGCTGACGGCGGCGCCCGCGGCGCCGGAGCCGATGACCAGGACGTCGGCTTCGCCCTCGGCGCTCATGCCTTTCGCCAGCGCGCCGGCAGCGACCGGACGCGTTTGAGGCTTCCGGAATCGAAAGGCTCCATCGAGCTGCCCCGGGTCGGCGACGTGCTGCTCCACCCGGTGTCGGCCTCGAGCGCCGCGAGCACACGCGGATGACCGTAGTACGCCTCGTACGTGAAGTCCCGCACCATGTTGAAGGCGTCGGTGCCATCGCCTGCCTCGAACTCACGGAGCAGGAGCTCCCTCTCGTCCGCGGTGCAGTCGGTGAAGGTCTTCCCGGCCTTCGCCGCCGCGATCGCCTCGACATGGTCGATCGCCTGCAGAAGGACCGGCCGCAGCGCCGGCACCCTCAGCACGGTGGCGTCGACGTACTCCGCCGCTCCGACCGCGGCCGCATCGGGCCGCCTGCCGGCGGCAGGAATCAGCGTCGCGACCCACGCCTGGAGCGTGGCGGCGCGCCCGGCGTCGAGCACCGAGAACTCGCGGGACCGGTCGACCGGTACCTCGGCGTGCCCGACCAGGAGGCGATAGTCGGGCCGGTCAGCTTGTGCGACATGATGTCCCGCCTGCTTCCGGTCGTATGCCAAAGCGGCAAGACTCTAACATTGCGACTAACGCTTGTTCGTCTACGCCCTCCCGCGTTCTTGACAGCGTGGCCGGGGCTACCTAGGCTACCGAATGTCTTGGGGAGGGGATGAAAAGTGGCTAAGAAGTACGGAGTAGCCATTCTCGGCGCCGGCTGGGTGGCGGGCGAGTACGTCAAGGCGTTTCGGGACCATCCGCTGACCGAGATCGTCGGCATCTACAACCGAACGCCGGGCAAGGCCGGCCGCCTGATGAAGCAGCATGGCGTCGAGGCCCGCGAGTACAAGAGCGAGGACGAGCTCTTCGACGACGACCGCGTCAAGATCGTCGCCTCGTGCACGCCACCAGACGTCCGCCCTGGGCACATCGCGCGGGCAGCGAGCTCGGGGCGCCACGTCGTGATCGAGAAGCCGATCGCCCTCGACTACGCGGGCGTGCGCCAGATCCACAAGGCCGTCAAAGACGCCAAGGTGAAAAGCGTCACCTCGTTCGTGCTGCGCTGGAACCCGCAGTTCATAACCGTCAAGAAGCTCCAGGCCGACGGCGTGCTCGGGAACATGATCTACGCCGAAGCCGACTACTGGCACCCGCTCAAGAAGGAGTACCCGAGCTATCCATGGTCGGTGGCGATGCCGCTCGGCGGCAGCGCCTTCATCGCCGCGGGCTGTCACGCGGCCGACGCCATCCGCTACTTTGCCGGCGAGATCACCGAGGTTGCGGCCTTCTCGGCGGGCCCGAAGCTCGACATGAACTACCAGTACGACCCCGTGACCGTCGCCTCGCTGAAGTTCGAGAACGGCGCCGTCGGCAAGCTGTCGACGGTGCTCGACGCGGACACGCCCTACATCTTCAACGTCCGCCTCTTCGGGACCGAGGGCACGATCCAGAACAACCGCGTCTACTCGAAGAAGCACTACCCGGGCTCGCTCGACTACTGGACCTTCCCGACCATCGAGCCGTCATCGGGCGACGTCACGCACCATCCGTTCGTGCCGGAGATCGCGCACTTCATCGACTGCATCGAGAACAACGTCGAATCTCACGCCTCGATCCACGATTCCTACCGATCGATGGCGGTGTGCTTCGCGATCGACGAGTCGGCGGCCAAGAACGGCGCGCCGGTGACCGTTGATTACAAGGTCTAGCGGCGTCACCAGTTTGAGGGGGGTTCGAGGCACAACGCAGTCCAAGTCCACGTCATCACAGGGAGGTAAGAAGTGGCGGGCGATTCCATCAGTCAGAGAGAGATAACTCGTAGGCAGCTGCTCGCGGGAGGCGCCGGTGCGGTCGGCGGTCTCATCGTCGGTGGCGTGGTGGGCAGCGCCCTCGCCCCCAAGACGTCCAGCCTGGTCGGAGGATCTCGCGGCAGCGTCAAGGTGGTGGGCATCTTTCCGACCGGCGGCGTGATCGCATCCGACGGCAAGGAGATGGCCAACGGCGTGAAGATGGCGGTCGATGAGATCAACGCCCGGGGCGGCCTCATCGGCTATCACCTCGACTACGTGGAGATCGACGACAAGGACTCCTCCACGGACCAGATCACGACCGCGTTCAACCGCGCGACCAGCGTCGAAAAGGCCGACGTGATCTTCTCGGGCTACCACCTGGCGTCCGGCCCCGAGTTCGACATCGTCGCCAACGCCGGCGCCCTCTACTACAACGTCAACACCCAGGTCGCCTGGGTCCAGCGCTACAAGGGAAACCCGAGCAAGTACTGGGGCATCTTCCAGTGCGACCCGACGGAGGCGTGGTACGGGCAGGGCTTCGCCTACTGGGTCGACGGCGCCCTGACCCAGGGCCTTCTCAACACGAAGGTCAAGACCTGCTCGATCATCAGCGGCAAGAGCGCCTACGGCACGGTGATCGCCACGGGCTTCGAGACTCAGATCAAGCAGCTCGGCTGGCAGGTCCTCACCAACGACGGCGTCACCGAAGGGTCCGTGCCCGACTGGGGGCCGGTGCTCTCGAAGGTCAAGCAGGCGAGTCCGACCGTCCTCTTCACCAGCGACTTCTCGCCGGCCGACGACGCGGCGATGGCCAAAGCATGGGCCGCGAGCCCGACCAAGACCCTTGTTTACCAGCAGTACGGCCCGTCGGTCCCCGAGTACCTGAACCTGGCCGGCTCCGCGGCCAACGGCATCATCTGGGCGACCGTGCTCGGCCTGCTTCCGGACAAGATCGGCAACGACTTCCGCTCGCGCTACCAGGCGAAGTTCGGCGCCCAGCCCGGATGGGCCAACGCAGGCGGCTGCTACGACGAGGTCATGGTCTGGGCGGAGGCCGTCGCCGTCGCCGGCGACCCGAAGGACTACAAGAAGGTTGCCAAAGCGACTGAGTCCGTGATCTGGCGCGGGACCACCGGCGGGATCTCTTTCGAGGACCACACCGGCAAGCAGTTCCCGGCCCAGACCGCCGATGCCTCCATCGGCCAGCCGCACATCATCGTGCAGATCCAGGACGGCGTGCAGAAGGTCGTGTCGCCGACGCCGTTCACGAGCGGCACCTTCGTGCTGCCGAGCTGGATGAGGTAACAAGCGGCAGCCGGCAGAAAAGGCTCAGATGCCGATCCTTGAGTGCCAGAAGGTCAGCAAGGCCTATGGAGGGCTGCTCGCGGTAAGCAACCTGAGCTTTGCCGTTGAGCCCGGCGAGGTGTATTCGATCGTCGGGCCCAACGGCGCCGGCAAGACATCGCTCTTCGACTGCATATCCGGCGTGAATCCCGCCACCAGCGGATCGATCAAGTTCAAGGATCGCGAGATCCAGGGCCTGCGGGCCCATCAGATCTGCCGGCTCGGGCTCGCGCGGACGTTCCAGACCACGGTCGCCTTCGACAGCCAGACCGTGCTCACCAACGTCCTGGTCGGCGGGGCGTTCGGGCGCGACACAGAGCACCCGACGCTGTGGTTCACCTCCCAGGCGCAGGAGCACGCGCTGGACGCGCTCGCGCTGTGCGGCCTCGCCGGCCGGCAGCGCATGCTGGCCGGTCAGCTCACCGTGCTGGCCCGCAAGCGTCTGATGCTGGCGACCGCGCTCGCCATGCGCCCGCAGCTTCTGCTCCTCGACGAGCCTGTCGGCGGGCTCAACCCGGCCGAGCGTTCCCAGATGATCGACCTGATTCGAAAGGTCGCGGCGACAGGGGTGACCATCCTGATGATCGAGCACGTGATGAAGGCGGTCCAGGCTCTCGCCAATCGCATCCTGGTCATCCATCACGGCCAGCAGATCGCCGAGGGCGCGCCGTCGAAGGTGCTGCGCGATGCCCGCGTCATCGAGGTCTATCTCGGGGCCCTGCGGCCGATGGGCCCCGATCCAGGGCACACGGATGCTTGAAGTCCGATCGCTCACCGCGGGCTACGCGGGGAGCGAGGTGCTCCACGGCATCGACCTCGTGGTCAAGGACGGCGAGGGAGTCATCGTCCTCGGCCCCAACGGCCACGGCAAGACGACCCTGCTGCGCGCGATCACGGGCCTTCTGCCTCCGCGCTCGGGCTCGGTGCTGCTCGACGACAAGGACATCACGCGCTGGCGGCCAGACGTCATCGCCGCGGCGGGCGTCGTCCACATCCCGCAGGGCGACCTGCTGTTTGGGGAGATGACGGTGCTCGAGAACCTGCTGATGGGCGCTTACCACCGGTCGACATGGACCGAGCGCGCCGAGCGGCTGGGGCGGGTGTACGAGCTGTTCCCGTGGCTGAAGGAGCGCGGCCGCCAGCTCGCCCGCACGCTCTCCGGCGGCGAGCGCCGCATGCTCGCGCTGGGCCGCGGATTGATGTCGAAGGCGAAGATTCTGCTCATCGACGAGCCTTCGCTGGGACTCGCACCGCTGGCCACCGAGCAGATCTACGCCAGCATCCGCAGGGTCAAGGAGTCGGGGATGGCGATCCTCCTCGCCGACGAGAACGCAAACCATGTGGCCGGGCTCGCCGACCGTGTCTACCTGCTGGAAACAGGGGTGCTCGTGCGTGAAGGTCCCGCCGAGAAGCTGCTGCAGGACACGGCGCTCCTGGAGAGCTACCTCGGATGACGCAGACAGTCCAGGCGGTGTGGGGAGGAATCCTCTTCGGCTCGGTGTACGGGTTGATGGCCCTTGGCCTGACGCTGGTTTGGGGCGCCGTGCGCCTGCTCAACCTGGCCCACGGCGCCCTCTTCATCGTGGGCGCTTACACCGCCTACTGGGTGACCGCCACCCTGCACCTGCCGATCCTGGTTGCGCTGCCGGTCGGCGTGGTTGCCGCTGCAGCCTTCGCCTACGCGATGCACATGGCCTTCATCCGGCCCGTGCTTGGCCATCCGAGCTTTGACAACGCGACGCTGATCGCCACGGTCGGAATCTCGATCTCGGTCTCCGCCGCCGCGCTCTTGATCTTCAACCCCGAGTACAAGGTGGTGCCGGCTGTGCTGTCCGGCTACTTCATCGTCGCGGGGGTGCAGATCACCAACCAGGGTTTGCTCGTGATCGGGACCTCGCTGGCCCTCTTCGCCCTCGTGTACTTCTACCTCACGTACACGCGGCACGGGATGGCGATCCGCGCCGTCTCGCAGCAGCATGAGGCGGCCAGCCTCATGTCGATTCCCGTCGAGCGGACCTACGGCCTGGTGATCGCGATCAGCGGGGGCCTGGCCGGCGTCGCGGGGGTCCTCCTCTCGCCGTTCTTCTTCCTCAGCCCGAACTCGGGCTTCAACCCGATGATCCAGGCCCTGATCGTGACCATATTCGGCGGGCTCGGCAGCATCCGCGGCGCGCTGGTCGCGGGATTCGTGCTCGGCATCTTCGAGTCTTTCGTCGAGGTCTTCTACGGCGTCGCCTGGGCTCAGCCTGGTGTGTTCCTGCTCATCATCCTGATGCTGATCGTGCGGCCCAACGGGCTGTTTGGAATCGGCGAGGTGCGGCGGCTGTGAGCGCCGAGGGAGTCGCGGCCGCCGCGCCGTCACGACCGAAGCTCGACAAGCAGGCGGCGCCGTGGCGCCGCGTCTCGGTCTACACCCTGGGCGGAGTGCTGCTGGCGGGCGTGCTGGCGCCGCTGGTCCTGACCAGGATTTCGATCGGCGGCTACCTGCTGACCCTGCTGATCCTGTTCTTCATGCAGGCGGTGGTCGCGCAGTCGTGGAACCTGATCATGGGCTACGGCGGCATCTACTCCTTCGCGCAGGTCGCGCTCTTCGCGGTCGGCGGCTGGACGTCGGGCGTGCTGGTGCACAGCCTTGGGTGGAATCCGTTCTTCGCGATCCTGATCTCGCCGCTCGTGGCGGTGCTGGCTGCGCTCGGCATCGGCCTGCCGACGCTGCGTCTGCGGGGCGTCTACGTGGTCCTCCTGACGCTGGCCTTCCACGAGCTCGCCCGGGTCTTCGCCGTCACGGGCCCGCGCTTCATCAGCGGTGGAGGCTATGGGCTCGTCTCGGTCGGCACCTTTCAGTTCGGCGACGCGGTGGGGGACCAGCGAACCGTCTACCTCTATTACGTGGCGGCCGTGATCTTCGCGATCGCCACCTTCGTGATCTGGCGCGTCATTCACTCCCCGCTCGGCGTGGCGGTGACCGCGCTGAGGGATTCGGAAACATATGCCGTCAGCCGCGGCATCAACCAGTTCCGCGTCCGGCTCGTCCTGTTCGCGCTCAGCGCGTTCTTCACGGGACTCGCCGGCGGGTACATGACGCACTACAACGGCGGAATCTCGACGACGATCTTCGACTTCCCGCGCATCATCGACCTGCTCGCGATGATCGTGATCGGAGGCTGGGGAACCTTCGGCGGGCCGATCCTCGGGGCGGGAATCGTGATCGGCCTCGACCAGTACCTCGTCGCCATCGGCGACTATCGCGCGCTGTTCCTCGGCCTGATCCTGGCCGTGATCGCCGTCTTTGCGCCGCAGGGGCTCTGGCCCGTGATCCGCGGCGCCTACGACAAGTACCTCGCGCCGGAGTCGGCGCCACCGCCGCTGGAGGCGCCGCCGACCGCCCCACACGAGGGAGGAGGCCTGACCTGACCACCGGCCTCGTCTGGCACGAGCTGTACATGTGGCACGACACCGGCACGGGCGCCTGGGTGATCCCGGCCGGCCTCACGGTGCAGCCGCTCGGCCACCTCGAGAACGCGGAAGGCAAGCGGCGCATCCGCAACCTGCTCGAGGTCAGCGGGCTGCTGGGCCACCTGACCCTGCTGAGCCCTCGCCCCGCGACCGAGGACGAGATCCTCCGGCTGCACACGCGCGAATACGTCGATCGCATCAAGGAGGAGAGCTCGAAGCTCGGCGGCGATGCCGGCGAGCTGACGCCGTTCGGTCCAGGGTCGTACGAGATCGCGCTCCTTGCGGTGGGCGGCTGCATCACAGCGGTGGATGCGGTGCTCGACGGCACAGTGGACAACGCGTACGCCCTGGTGCGGCCGCCAGGGCATCACGCCGAGCGCGACACAGGCCGCGGTTTCTGCATCTTCGCCAACATCGCGCTCGCGGCGATGCACGCGCGCGAGGCGCGAGGACTGTCGCGAGTCGCCGTGGTCGATTGGGACGTGCATCACGGGAACGGCACCGAGCACGCCTTTTACGACGACCCGGGCGTGCTCACCATCTCGATCCACCAGGACAACAACTACCCGCCCAGCTCAGGAGCGATCACCGACACTGGTTCGGGCGCCGGCGAGGGCTACAACATCAACGTCCCGCTGCCGGCCGGCTCGGGTGTGGGCGCCTACATCGCGACGTTCGAGCGCGTCGTGGCGCCTGCTTTGCGCTCGTACCGGCCGGAGCTGATCTTCGTCGCCTCCGGCCTCGACGCGAGCGCCATGGACCCGCTGGCTTCGATGATGGTGACCAGCGACGGCTACAGGAGGATGACGCAGATGATCCTGGGTGTGGCGCGCGAGGTTTGCGGCGGCCGGCTCGTCATGTGCCACGAGGGCGGCTACTCGCCGGCGTACGTTCCCTACTGCGGGCTGGCGATCATGGAGGAGCTGGCCGGGGTGCGGACAGACCTCGCGGATCCGCTCCTCGAGCTGCTCGCCGGTTTCGGCGGCCAGGACCTCCAGCCGCACCAGGACGCGGTCATCCGGGAAGCCATGAAGCTGGCGGCGGGCGTGCCCGCCAACAAGTAAGGAGAGTCATGGACAGGTCCTCTACGGAGTATCTCGATCGGATCTCGGAGAACCTGTACTCGTCGGTGCTGGCCGACATCCTGGACGAGGCCGGCTACCGGCGCCAGGTGATGCGGCCGGAGGTGCGGCCGCTGTACCCGGGCGCCAGGGTGGTGGGGCGGGCGGCGACCATGCTGGCGGTCGAGGTGAGCGTGCTGCCGGCCCGGCCGTACCACCTCCTGATGGACCTGCTGGACGGCCTGCAGCCGGGCGAGGTCGTCGTCGGTGCGGTGCAGGCGCAGGTCCGCGCGGCGGTGTGGGGCGAGCTCCTCAGCACGCACGCCCGCGCCAGGGGCGGCCGTGGGGTGGTGCTCGACGGCCTCAGCCGCGACAGCTGGGGCATCGAGGAGATGAAGTTCCCGGTGTTCGCGACCGGCCTCACGCCCGCCGACTCGAAGGGGCGCATCGAGGTCATGTCGATCCGGGGCACGATCCCGGTCGGCGGCGTGTCGGTCGCCGACGGCGACCTGGTCGTCGCCGACTCCGACGGCTGCGTCGTGGTGCCCGCCGCGATGGAGGATGAGCTCGTCGCGCAGGCCATGGAGAAGGTCTCGGGAGAGGACAAGATGCGTGACGTCCTGCGCAAGGGCGCGAACCTGCGCGAGGTCTTCAAGGAGTACGGGATTCTGTGAAGAGCGACAGCATCGTTCAAGAAACCCTCGAGGCGACCATGCGCGACGGCGCGGTGCTGCGGTCCGAGGTCTGGCGGCCGTCGGGCGGCGGCAAGCACCCTGTCCTGCTGATCCGGCTGCCGTACGACAAGAACCAGGGCGAAGACCTCTGCTACGCGCATCCCTCCTGGTACGCGCGCCACGGCTACGCCGTCGTCTCGCAGGACGTCCGCGGGCGCTGGGCGTCGGGAGGCGAGTTCATCCCGTTCGAGTCCGAGGCGGACGACGGCGAGGACACCATGGCGTGGCTCGGCTCGCTGCCCTTCTCCAACGGGCGGATCGGCATGTACGGCTTCTCTTACCCGGGCCACACGCAGCTCCAGATCGCGGTCCGCAAGCCGGAGGGACTGCGCTGCATGGTGCCGGCGATGACCAGCCCCGACCTCTACGAGGGTTGGGCGTACAACAACGGAGCGTTCGCGCTCGCGTTCAACGCATCCTGGGCGACTTTCCTCGCCGACGACGTGGCGCGCCGCCGCGACCCGGACTCGGAGCCGGCGCTGGCCGCGCAGTACGCGAAGGTCAACGACTTCTACTGGTGGCTCCCGCTGTCGGCGATCCCCAACCTCACGCCGGGCTCACCCGGCGGATTCTTTGCCGACTGGCTCGCGCACGAGACGAAGGACGCCTACTGGAAACAGTGGGACGTCACCGAGAAGCTGCCCGCGATCGACGTGCCGACCATGGCGGTGGGCGGCCTGTACGACGTCTTTCTCGAGGGCACGATGGCGAATTACGCGGGCATCCGGCGCGGTCCGCGCGCGGGCGACACGAGCCTGGTGATCGGCCCCTGGTACCACATGCCCTGGATGCCCGCCTTCGGAGACGTCGATTTCGGGCCGGAGGCGAAAAACCAGGTCGACCAGTTCCAGCTGGCCTTTTTCGACCAGTGGCTGCGCGACGCCGACCCGGCGCAGGGTGCGCGGGTGCGCGTCTTCGTCTCCGGGGCGAACCGCTGGGAGGGCTTTGCCGACTGGCCGCCGTCTTCCAGCCCCTGGGCGCTTCATCTTCGCGCGCGCACGCGGGCCAACTCGATCAGCGGCGACGGCTTCCTCTCCGAGGAGACGCCGGGCTCGTCCGAGGACCCTGACACCTACTCCTACGACCCCGCGACACCCACCTTGAGCCGGGGCGGCAGGTCGTGCTGCCTGGACTTCGTGGCGCCGATGGGGCCGATGGACCAGCGGCCGGTCGAGTCGTGGAACGGCGTCCTCGTGTACAGCTCGGAGCCGCTGGCGCGGGAGTGCGTGGTCGCCGGCACGGTGGTCGCGCACCTCTTCGCCGCGACGGACCAGCCGGACACCGACTGGGTGGTCAAGCTGTGCGACGTCGACCCCTCGGGCCGCTCGATCAACATCCAGGAGACGATCCAGCGAGCGCGCTTCGCCGGCGGCACGGACCGCTCGCGGCCGATCCCGGCCGGCCAGGTGACCGAGTTCACGATGGAGGTGGGCACGTGCGCCCACCTCTTCAAGGCCGGGCACCGAGTCCGCGTCCAGGTCTCCTCCAGCCACTTCCCGCACTGGGACCGCAACTTGAACACCGGCAACCCCGTCGGCACCGAAAGGCTGAGCGATCGCCGGGTCGCGATCCAGACGGTCCTCCACGACGCCGCGCACCCGAGCCGGGTCATCCTGCCGGTGCTGTCATGAGCGAGCGCGTCCCGATCCGCTCCGACGGCGCACCCCCTCCTGGCGGCCCCTACTCGCAAGCGATCCGCAGCGGAGGGTTCGTCTTTCTCGCCGGCCAGGGTCCGTTCCGGCCCGACGGGTCGAAGGTGGAGGGCCCGTTCGAGGACCAGGCGCGCCAGACGCTGAACAACCTCCAGGCCGTGGCCGAGGCCGCCGGGGCGTCGCTGGCCGACGCCGTGCGCGTCGGCGTCTACCTGCGAGACATGTCCAACTTCGCCGCCCTGAACAGGATCTACGCCGAGTTCTTCCGCGAACCGATGCCGGCCCGGACCACGATTCAGTCCGACCTGCCGGGTTTCGAGATCGAGGTCGACGCCGTCCTGGCGGTGGGCGCTTGACGGCGATGCGGTTCGCGGGCAGGGTCGTCATCGTCACGGGCGCGGGGTCGGGGATCGGCCGGGTCATGGCAAACCGGTTCGCCGGGGAGGGCGCGAAGGTGGCTGTGGTCGACTGGCACGGGGACCGCGCCGACGAGGTCGCGGGCGAGATCGCGAAGGCCGGCGGCGCGGCGGCGGCGATCCGGTGTGACGTGAGCGTGGGCCGCGAGGTCAAATCGATGGTCGCGGACGTGGAGTCGAACCTCGGCGCCGTCGACGTGCTCGTCAACAACGCGGCGATCGCGGACGGCGACGACGTGCTCGAGATCGACGAGCCGACGTGGGAGAAGGACGTGTCCGTCGTGCTGAAGAGCGTCTTCCTCTGCAGCAAGGCCGTGCTCCCGTCCATGATCGAACGGCGATCCGGGGTCATCGTCAACATCACGTCGGTCAACGGCCTGTCCGCCCTGGGCAACGAGGCGTACAGCGCGGCCAAGGCCGGGGTCATCAACCTGACGCAGGGCATCGCCGTCCGTTACGGCGGTCATGGGATTCGCTGCAACGCGATCGCGCCGGGCACGATCAGGACCCCCATCTGGCAGGAGCGCGTCGGCCGCGACCCGGTGGTGTTCCAGCGCCTGGTCAAGTGGTATCCGCTCGGCCGCGTCGGCGAGCCCGACGACATCGCCAACGCCGCGATGTTCCTGGCCTCCGACGAGGCGGGGTGGATCACGGGCACGGTGCTTCGCGTCGACGGCGGCCTGCTGGCCGGCAACTTCCGGATGACGCGGGAATTGCTCGCTCAGGCGGGGAACGAAGAGCTGGAGTAGTGGACTTCGACATCCTCATCGCCGGCGGCGATGTCGTCGACGGCAGCGGCGCCCCCCGCGCGCGACTGGACGTCGGGGTCACCGGCGGCAAGGTGGCCGCGGTCGACCGCATCGCCGGCGCGACTGCCGGGCGCGTCATCGACGCGAGCGGACTGGTCGTCGCCCCGGGCTTCATCGATGTGCACGTCCATTCCGAGCTGGCTCGCCTCGGCGGCGTGGATCAGTTCGCCGGCGTGCTCGACGGCGTGACCACGGAGCTGATGTCGCCCGACGGCTTCAGCTGGGCGCCGCTGCGGCCCGAGCGGCTGCGCGAGGTGAAGGACTACCTGCAGGTCTTCTACGGCGATCCCGACATCGGGTGGGACTGGACCAGCGTTGACGGCTACCTGGCGATGTTCCGCGACCGCATCCCCAACAACCTGGTGCCCCAGGCACCGCACCTGGCCATCAAGGCGGGCGCCATGGGCTGGGGCCCCGAGCCCCCGTCGCCGGAGCAGGCGGCCGCGATGAAGAGCGGCCTGGTCGAATGGCTGGAAGCCGGCGCCGTCGGCATGGCCGCCGGGCTCGAGTACCAGCCGGGCGCGCTCTCGGGGGTGGAGGAGCTGGTCGACCTGTGCCGCGTCGTCGCGTCAGCGGGCGGCGTCTACGCGCCGCATCAGCGGGGGTACTGGAGCCGGCTGGCTCGCGGATGCGGGGAGAGCTTCCGGATCGGGAGTGAATCGGGCGTGAAGGTGCACATCTCGCACCTGGCCGTGGACGGCACGGCCGCGGCCCTGCTCGAGGAGGCGCAGGCGTCAGGGGTCGACGTCACTTTCGACATGTACCCCTACACCGCCGCGTGCACCCACCTGCTGATGATGCTTCCGGAGTGGGCCCAGGCCGGAGGCTACGCCGCGTCGATCGGCCAGCTGACCGATTCCCCCGAACCTGAGCGCCTCCGCGCCGAGACAGCCTCGCGAATCGCCGAGCGCGGGGAGATCATGGTCAGCTGCGTCGAAGGTGGCCCGGAGCTCGAGGGCCGGAGCCTCGGGGAGCTTGCGCGCGAAGCGGGCCAGGCCGATGTCGACTGCATGTTCGAGCTGCTCGCGGCGCACGCCGGGCGGGCGCTGGCCGTCTACCACTGGCCGGACTCGATCGACGGCGAGGGCATCATCCGGCGAACCCTCGCCCATCCGCTCTACATCGGCTCGACCGACGGCATCTACATGGGCAGCCGCCCCCACCGGCGAGGCTTCGGCACGTTTGCGCGGATCGCCGGAGAGTACGTGCGCGGCGGCGCGCTGACCCTCGAGCAGGCCGTGCGCAAGATCACGGGCTTCCCGGCGGAGCGCTTCTCGCTGGGCGACCGAGGACTGCTCGCCGCGGGTCGCGCGGCGGATATCACGGTTTTCGATCCCGACTCGCTGGCGGACCTGAGCACATGGGACAACGGTCGCGTTTCGCCGTCGGGGATCGCCCACGTCATCGTCAACGGCGAGGTGGTGGTCGACGGCGGGAGGCCGACCGGACGGCTCCCTGGAAGGATCGTCGGCCGCTCTTAGCGGGAGTCAAGCGCCGAGCGGATCAGGTCCAGTGACTCCAGGCGCATGAAGCCGTAGTGATAGAAGCCCACCTCGACCGCGCCGGCCTCGCGCGCGATTGCCAGCTTCTGCGCGAGGTTGGCGGCGGAGTCGCTGTCGGGCGCCATCGGCCGCAGGATCACCGACAGCCGGTTCGACTCGCCGAGGGCGGCCCGATACGCGGTGAGGTCGAAGCGAAGGCGGTCGGGATCGGCCGCGTAGCCGATCGCCTCCACCTGGCCGCACGCGGCGGCAATGGCCGCGACGTCGATGCCGAACTGCCAGGCGATCATGGGGGCGGCACCACCCGCCGGACGGCCCGTCGCGTAGCCCTTCACCGCCCCGGAGAGGTCGATGAAGGCAAAGCCCGCGCCCTCGTCGTGTGCGGCGCCGGCGGCCTCGCGGACGAGCGAGGCGACCGTGGCGGCCCTGGCTTCCAGGTAGCCGCCGAGCTCGCCGCCGGCAAAGGTCGCCACCTGCTCCCGCACGAGCTCGGGCTCTTCGTCTTCGGGAGGCGCCGCGAAGCGGCGCTCGAGCTCATCGCGCGCCGCGTCCCGCAGCGCTCTTGCGTTTACACCACCGTGCTCCGCCGCGGCCAGGCAGTGGTCGCAAAAGCACAGCCCGAGGAGGTAGCGGCCGAGCGCGCCCAGCTCGATGAAGTACCGCTCATGGTGGAAGCCGTGCTCCAGCCCGTGAAAGTGCAGCGACTCCGCGACCACCTCGGCCACGCCCCTGGACGCGATGTCCGCCGTGAGCGCGGCCACATACGCGCGCACGCGCGGGTTGGAGGGGCAGAGGTCGGTCAGGTGGAGGTCTCCGAACACGTTCCGGCAGGCGCACTCCGGTTGTGCCTCGCCGAGCGTGTAGTTGTGCAGAAAGACGGTCCATGCGCGTGCACGCATCGACCGCGCATCGGTTGCGCGGCAGAGGTTCGCCAGCACGTCGGACTCCTGCGCGAGCCGGCTAACCACGGGCTCGAAGCCCACCGCGCGGTAGCGAGCGGGATCGGGCCGGAAGAACACCGCTCCGCCCTCGAGGAAGTGGACCTTGCGCTTCGGGTTGTGCGGGAAGATGTCGCGCCCGTGGTGGTAGGCCGCGGCCATTGTGACCCCGCCCAGCCCGCCGCGATCCCCGATGTTGTCCAGGACGGCGGCCATGCCCTCGTCCACCAGGTCGCTCGCGAACGCGAATGCGGACGTCTCGATGCCGGGGATGTTAGCGTGCTGATCGTGTTCGAGCTGCGCCCGGACAGCACCGCGCTGGTCGTGGTCGACATGCAGAACGACTTCGTCAGGGTGGGGGCGCCGCTGGAGGTGCCGGACGCCCGGGAGACCATCGACGTGCACCGGGAGCTGCTCGAGTGGTTCCGCTCGCGGCGCCGTCCGATCGTCTTCACCCGGTTCAACGCCGGGCCGGCCCCGACGCTCATGTGGAAGTGGTCCCCGGTCATCGCTCCCCCGACGCGGTGCTGCTGGCCGGGCATCCACCGAACCTACGGTGACGTCGCGGGCGAGCGCGAAGGCATTGCGATAATCGACGAGCTGGCGCCGCGGCGGAACGAGCACCAGGTCGACAAGTACGGGTACAACGGCTTCCACCGCACCCGGCTCACGGACCTCTTGAACGCGCACCACGTGGACACCGTGCTGATCACGGGGACCGTGACCCAGATCTGCGTCGAGGACACCGCGCGAGGCGCCTTCCACGAAGGCTTCCAGGCGGCGGTCGTTTCGGACGCGGTCTCCTCCTACGCGCCGGAGCTGCACCGCGCCAGCCTGCAGACCCTGGCCATGAAGTACGGCCGCGTCGTCGCCGCGCACGAGGCGCTCGCGGAGCTTGGCGCCTAGCCATGGCGTCCACCTCGAAGGCACAGGCGCTCGACCTCGACCGCATCCTCGATGAGCGCATCGACTGGCGCTACAAGTCCTTTCCCGCCGGTCCGCCGACCACGATCCGCGAGGTTCGCAAGCGCGGCTGGAACGTGCTCGACGGCGATTTCATGTTCCCGGCGATGGTGCTCAAGGAGTCGGCGCTGCGCCACAACATCGACACGATGGCGTCGCTCTGCAAACGGCACGACATCTCGCTGGCGCCGCACGGCAAGACCGCCATGGCGCCGCAGCTGCTGCAGTTGCAGCTCGATGCGGGCGCGTGGGCGGTGACCGCGGCGACCATGTGGCAGGTGCGGGTCTGGCGGGCCTTCAATGCGTCCCGGGTCGTCCTGGCCAACGAGCTCGTCGAGCCGGCCGCCATCCGCTGGCTCGCGGATGAACTGCAGGAGGATCCGGGGTTCGACTTCTACTGCCTGGTCGACTCCGTGCCTGGCGTGCATGTGCTCGAGGGCGCGCTCGACGGCACAGGACTCGACCGGCGAGTCAACGTCCTGCTCGAGCTGGGTGTTGCGGGAGGGCGCACGGGGTGCAGGACGCGCGAGGAGGCGCGCGCCGTCGCCGAGGCGGTGAGCGCAGCACGCCATCTGGCACTGGTCGGAGTCGAGGGTTTCGAGGGCGTCCTCGGCGAGGTCACCCATGTCGATGCCTTCCTCGAGGAGATCCGAAGCATGGTCATCGAGCTCGACCAGGCCGGTCGGTTTGGCGACGTGGACGAAGTGCTGGTGACGGCGGGCGGAAGCGCGTTCCCCGACCGCGTCATCGCGGCGTTCGACGGAATGCCGAACCCAGTCCGGGTAGTGCTGCGCAGCGGCTGCTATCTGACCCATGACGCCGCGCACTACAAACAGCTCTCCCCGTTCGGGCGCCGGCTCGCCGGCACGGACCCGCTGGAAGAGGCGTTGGAGGTGTGGGGGGTGGTGCTTTCGCTGCCGGAGCCCGGCATTGCGCTCCTCGGATTTGGCAAGCGCGACGTGCCGTACGACCTCGAGCTTCCGGTCGCTCGGCTCGTCAAGCGGCCCGGCCAGGCGCCGCAGCCGCTGCGTGGAACAGCCTCCATCACTTCCCTCAACGATCAGCACGCCTATATGCGGATCGAAGTTGGCCAGGAGCTGGCCGTCGGCGATCTCGTCGGGTGCGGGATCTCGCATCCGTGCACGGCATTCGACAAGTGGCGGCTGCTGCCGGTCGTCGACGACGACTACAACGTGCTCGACGCCGTGCTCACCTACTTCTAGGCGAGGCGGATTGCCAACCCGGCAGCTGGTCACTCTCGGGGAGGCGATGTTGCGATTTTCGGTGCGCCCTGGCGACCGGCTCGAGGATGCGCCGGCGTATGACGTCCACGTCGCCGGGTCAGAGGCCAACGTCGCCTTCGCCGCCGCCCGCGTCGGCCTCCGCGCCGCCTGGGTCTCGGCGCTGCCGGACAACGCGCTCGGGCGCCGTGTCGCGCGCACTCTCGCTGCCGGCGGGGTCGACACCTCGCTCGTGCGTTGGGAGAAGGGCGGCCGGCTCGGCCTGTACTTCGTCGAGCTGGTCGCGGCGCCCCGCGCGATCGAGGTGCTTTATGACCGCGCCAACTCGACGATGGCCCTTGCACCGTCTGTCGTGTTCGACTGGGCCCAGGTCGCCGACACGCAGTTCCTGCACGTCTCGGGAATCACCCTCGCGCTTTCGGATTCGACCCGCGAGCTCACGCGGCGGGCCATGGAAGCCGCCAGGACAGGCGGCGCCTCGGTGACCATGGACGTGAACTACCGGCACCGGTTGTGGGGTCGCGAAGCGGCTGCCGACGCGGTTCGCGAGGTGGCACGCCTGGTGGACGTCGTGGTCTGCACGGCAGAGGACGCGCGCGACCTCTTCGAGGCGGATAGCGTGGATCAACTGCAGGCCGGGCTCGGCGTCGAGACCGTGGTGCTGACGCTCGGCGGCGACGGCGCCGTGGCATCGCGGGGCGGTACGACGGTTCGCCGTCCGGGGCACAGGGTCACGACCGTCGACCGGGTGGGTGCAGGTGACGCCTTCATGGCAGGCCTGATCTGGGGCCTCGTCGACGGATCGCTCGAGCTCGGTCTCGATCGTGGCCTTGCGATGAGCGCGCTCAAGATGACCATGCACGGAGACCTTTTCCGGCTCGAGAGGAGCGATGTCGAGACGCTGCTGGCCCGCGACTCTCGCGAGGTGGGACGCTGAGCGAAGCCGAGCGCTTGCTGACCGCCAGGCTGATCGGCATCGTCCGCCTCGACGACGTCGAGATAGCGGTGGCGGCAGCGGGCTGCGCGATCGCGGCCGGCCTCGAGGTCGTCGAGATCACATTCACGATGCCTGGCGCCGCGAGGGCGATCGAGCGCCTGCGCAAAGACCACCCGGGCACCCTGGTCGGCGCGGGCACCGTCCGCACCCAGGCCGAGCTCCAGGAAGCCGTTGGGGCGGGGGCCCAGTTCCTGGTCGCGCCAGGCCTGAACCCGATGCTGCTCGAATCGGCTCAGCGGCGCGGGCCGGTGATGCTGCCGGGTGTCTTCACGGCTTCGGAGATCGACCTCGCGCTGCGGCTGGGCGCCGAGGTCCTCAAGCTCTTTCCGGCCGAGCCGAGCGGGCCCGAGTATCTCGCGGCGATGCTGCAGCCCTTTCCCGCCGCGCGCCTGGTCCCGACCGGCGGCGTCTCTGCTCAGAACGCGAGCGCCTACCTGAGGGCGGGTGCCGCCGCGCTCGCCATGGGATCGTCGCTGTTTCCGGAGCGCCGCATCAAAGCCGAGGGAGCGGACGTGGTGACGCCCCTGGTGAGGCAGGCGCTGGCCGCCGTCAGGCAGGTCGACTGAAGAAGGAGAAGACCATGCGCACGCACGACGATCTCGCCTACATGCCCGCGACAGAGTTGGCGGCCCGCATCCGCGAGCGCGACCTGTCGCCGGTGGAGGCGGTCGACGCGTTCCTCGCGCGCATCGACGAGCGGAACAGGGCGCTCAACGCGTACGTGCTCGTGCTGCACGAGGAGGCAAGGCGGCTGGCGCGCGAGGCGGAGAAGGCGATCGTCGCCGGGGCGGCGCCTGGCGCGCTGCACGGCGTTCCGATCGCGATCAAAGACCTCTTTGACTTCAAGGCCGGTGTGCCCAACACCTTCGGATGCAAACCGTTCAAGGACTGGACGCCGACCGTCAGCGCGACCTACGTCACGAGGTTGGAGCAGGCGGGCGCGATCGTGCTGGGCAAGACCAACACTCCGGAGTTCGGCCATCGCGGGATCACCGACAACTACCTGTTCGGTCCCACGAGCACGCCGTTCCAGATCGGCAAGAACGCGGGCGGCTCCTCCGGAGGCAGCGCCGCAGCCATGGCGGACGGTCTGGCCGCCATCGCCCAGGGATCCGATGGCGGGGGCTCGATCCGCATCCCCGCGGCGTGGTGTGGCGTCTACGGCCTCAAGGCCTCGTTCGGTCGCGTGGCGGCGGTGGCACGGCCGGACGCGTTCATGCTCGCCGTCCCGTTCGCCCACGCCGGCCCGCTGGCCCGATCCGTAGCCGACGCAGCCCTGATGCTCGGGGTGATGTCAGGACCGGACGGCCGCGACCCGTACAGCCTGCCGGCCGACGGCGCGGACTACATGGCCGCGACGAAGCGCTCGATCGCGGGCATGCGGATCGCGTGGAGCCCCGACCTCGGGGTCTTTCCGATCGATCCCGAGGTGGCAAGGGTCACCCGGGAGGCGGTGGCCGCGTTCGAGGTCGCGGGGGCGCACGTCGACGAGGTGCGCGTGGGCCTGAGGCGTACCCAGGAGGAGCTGTGCGACTGCTGGATGCGGCAGAGCGCGGTGCGGTCGGCGCAGACGGCGGACGGCTTCAAAGACCAGGGCATCGATCTCCTGGGATCACACCGGGGCGACATGTCACCCGAGTTCGCCGCCGGCCTCGAGCTCGGCCACACCCAGTCCGCGCTCGATTACCGGCGCGACGACGTGATCCGGACCGAGGTCCTCGACGCGCTCCAGGACGTGTTCGACCGCTACGACCTTCTCGTCTGCCCGACCCTGGCCGCGATGCCGGTCGACAACGCGAAGGACGGCAACACCCTGGGACCGTCGGACATCGGGGGCCGGCGGGTCGACCCACTCCTGGGCTGGTGCCTGACGTATCCGTTCAACTTCACCGGCCACCCGGTCGCTTCGATACCGGCCGGCCTCTCTCGAGATGGCCTTCCCGTCGGGCTCCAGGTCGCGGGCCGGCGTTTCGCCGACCAGACAGTGATCGCCGCCAGCGCCGCCTTCGAGCAGGCGCGCCCGTGGTCGGCGACCTATGAGAGAGCAGCAGGAGGGCCTCGATGATCATCGACGCTCACAACCACGTCCTCGCGGCGGGCCTTTACCCGGGCTACGAGCGCTTCATCAAAGAGATGACGATGGCTGCCATGCGGGCCATCCCTGGGTCGACGAGTGCCTGGTCCTGATCTCCCGCCATCGCAACGTCTATCTCGACATGAGCTTCCTGAACAGCACCCTGGACCAGCGAGAGACTTACGGGTTCTCCGCCGTGCTCGCCAGCTGGGTTGCCCGTCGAGCCGGATCTGCTGGGCCACGGACTATCCGGGATTCGAATTCCCGGAGACGCTGCTGCCCAAGCTCGCGCTCGTCAACCGCTCCGCGGGCGACGATCCGCTGATTCCCAAGGCGGACATCGCTCGCATGCTGGGCGGCAACTACGCACGATTCCTGGGCATCGACTGGAGCCTGGAGCAGACGCTCGGCCTCGAAGAGAGGTGGACGGGCATCCTCACCGAAAAGAAGATCGAGCCGCCGCCTCGCCCGCACCACTCCTGCTAGTCGGTCACCCCGGCCAGGGCCATCACCGGGCGCATCCGGTCCACGGCCAGCTCGGCGTCGCAAAGCAGTCCGGCCCGGTCGGCCAGCACGAACACCCGCGTGCCGACGCGGCCGGCGCGATCATGTCGAAGGCGCCGAGCAGCGCGTCACTGAAGCGCTCGCCGTCACCGGCGATGGTGGTCGGGTAGTCGAAGTCGTCGCCGGTGAACATCCGGACGCTCAGCGGCAGGCGCGACCGCATGCCGACCTCGCGTTTCTGGTCGAGCAGCGAGAGCTTCAGGCCCTCGACCTTGTCCTGGTACTCGGTGATGATCTCCAGGCACGCGGCCATGGCGCGATCCAGGTCCGGGTAGCCCCAGTACCCGGCAAGCGCGGGGTCGAACACATCGCCCAGCCAGTGGATGAGCGCCGGTCGTTGCAGCCGCGAGAGAACGCGTCCGTAGACGCGCGCGTAGTCCTCCGGGCCGCGTGCGATGCGCGCGAGCTCGCGGCTGGCCATGACGACCACCTGCCCGCCCTGCGCCTCGACGAACTCGCACTGCTCCTCGTACGCGGCCTCGACGTCCCGCAGGTTGCGCGCCGACCCCGGCGCGAGCTGGTCCGTCTGCACGCCGCAGACGATGCGGCCGCCGACGGCCTTCGCCTCCGCGACCGACAGCCGGATCAGCTCCCTCGCGGCCTCCCAGTCGAGGCCCATGCCGCGCTGCGCGGTGTCCATCGCCTCGGCGACCCCGAGCCCATAGCCCCAGATGTGCCGCCGGAAGGCGAGCGTGCGCTCCCAGTCCACAGCGGCCGGCCCCACCGGGCTGGTGTCG